>OLOR01000028.1_pt1 | contig 146625 bp, 179 predicted proteins | sample 1672521 | NCBI WGS metagenome assembly OLOR01 (sample SAMEA3136695, study PRJEB25190) | human gut metagenome | biome: human gut; feature: human-associated habitat; material: faeces | place: Austria | collected 2013
CTTTCACCTTGAGCTTGCAAACATCACCTGGATGGCTTTGACGAAACTCTTCCAAACTGTCGGTAGTCTGTTTAATAGCCTTGTGGCGATTCGTTGCCACTGTTTTGCCATTGAGTGTGTACACGCGGCTCATGTTCGCTTTGTGTAGCACTCTTCTATCATGGCGGCGGAACTGCTTTAATTCGTATGGCACATGGCTGTTTATATTGCTATCACAAACATCGTTGGGTAAAACAGAACAGGCAATGCAATAAGCATCAAGCCAATGGTCTTTACTCACACCGTGCGCTGTACGATAGTCGTAGGTACTTTTACCATTGGTCACAAAGAAATGCTTCGGAAAAAGAGAATTCATCTCTTTCGTCAATGCCGGAATGATTTGATTCAATACGCTCAAAGCACTGTACTTTTTGACGAGTCCGACTTTTTCTTTGGCGAGTTTCTTTTGCCAGGTAGCATCCTTATGAACGAGATTGTGATGCTCCGTGCATAGACCAACAATATTGGCGATAGTGTTGCTACCGTTTTCGGATTTTGGTACTACATGATGGTAATGTTCAATGGGCTTCTCACAAAATAGGCAATGGTGTTCCTGCATTTCAGAAACAGCATTTTCAAGGCTCCCTTTTTGGTAGAGTGGGCCTTGCTGATACTGCCATTTCTGAATGTTAGGGTTGTCAAGCTGCATGAACGCAAATTTGTTGACTTCAAGCACAACATCACTGATAGGAAGAAACTTCTGAATTTTCTTCACCAAGTTGATGTGTGTCTGTAGCAACTGATTTGCAGTAGGCGTAAGCCATCCTTCCGGTCTTGCACGATTGGTGAACTTTGCCTCTTTGTTTTTGATACCAATGCAAAGTACATCTTTCTCACAACCCGGAAGATGGCGCTTGATAACGCCAATTTCTTTTGCACGTTTACTAACACTACCATTTTGAGCAGTGGTTTGCTTTACGCACTTCTTAGAAATAGTGCCGTTGGTTTTTGCTCTCCGCTGACGGCGGCAGCGTCTGCCGTTGGTGCGTCTTGCGCAGCGTGATTCCTTACGCTTTTTCATCAGCTTAGGGACTTCCTTATTGCGGGTCTCAAGATGCGCAGTAAAGACCGCCGCCCCGTCTGCTTTGACAACGGCAATGCCGATGTTGGTCCTACCAGGGTCGATACCCAAGTATAGGGGTTGAACTACATCATCAGTTTCATAAAGCAACTGGATAGTAAACGGTTTTGATTTTACGACTCGTGCTTTTCCATTCTTAAGGAGATGGCGCACATGCATACAGCGAGTCGTTGGCATCAAAGGTTTACCATCTTTGTTTAACACATATACAGTAGGCATATACGCTACCCTCCTTTTACTGTAAGTCTCTCCTGCTGAAACAGGAGGTTGTGTTTCCCTTGGCTGGGTGTTTGCTGTGAGCGGTATTGTACGAGACAATGCCACTCGTGCGGAGCTATCAACTGGGAAAATCGATAGGCGCAACAAACATCCAAATGCCTGTGGTATTTGTAAAAACAGATGGTTTTATTCAAACCACCTATTTTTGCAAATACCCGATTTATTGGGTGAAATCATGGGCGGACTGGGCAAGGGGCAGGCAGTGAGCACGCAAAATCTGCCAGAGTTTGCAATCCGGTTTTGTGCGGGAGAGGAGTTGCAGGGCACGGTCCCTGGACATATCGCGGTGGGCAAGAGTGCAGGCTTGAGCCAGAAAGTTGCGATGGGATTCATTGTTGGTGAAAAGAAGCTCGGTACCGGGGTGAGTTTCCGTTAAGTAAAAGTAGGGGCCGGTAACTTGCAGACGGATGCCAGCGGACGGAGAACAGTAGAGATCGAGGGGAGAATCATCCTTTGCCGAGGTGTAGCCTTCGCCAAAATAAGAGAGCCAGCGGTGGACGTTGGGACCCCAGGGGCAAACGGTGGGTGGCGGCATGAAATCATTGCCTTCCCAAACGTTTGGGGTAAAAGTTTCATCATAGGGGTAAGGACAATCCTGTTCCGGGGTGAGAGGCGGAGTGTAGATTAAAGGCGGATAGGCGGGCGTGGTGGTGCAGACAGCTTCCAGCGGAACGGAAGCACCTTGGGGCAGAGGAGTGAAATCACAGGCTTCGGTTGGGTAGGAATAGCCGGACGAAGAATGAATGTTTTTGGTTTTGACCTGGCGATAGACGGTGCGGAGCTTACCATCCTGATAAAGGTTGCCGAAGATAAAATCGTTCTGGCTGATAAAATAAAGAGTGCTGCGATCGCCATTGAAACAGAAAACAGCGGCGGCAGTTTGGTCGGCCAGGTTGGGACGGGGGATATCCGGGGCGGCGTGATCAAAATAATCCTGGAAGCTTGTCCAGTTTTTGAAGTAGAACGGGTAGTTAGGATTGGGAGAAAAATCAGAACAGATGCCCTGATAGGAACCGTAGTGAGGATGAGCGCAATCCGAAACAAGATTGACAGTGGTGTTATTGGCACGTTTACATTTGATGCCATGATAAGCGCAGTGACGGCAGTGAAGCTCTTCATCGTAAAGCGGATTTGTGGCGGACATGAAAAACCCCCTTAGACGGCGTAGTGGATATCGCGGGAGCGGGTGCGGCGGAAGGCGAGAGTGGCGGGAGTGGTGGATTTGATCTGGGTGATGGCATCATAGCAAGCCTTTTCATCCGGGTCAGAGAGTTCATCATCGGAGATGTGGCGGTATTCAAATGTGAGATCCTTGCCTTCAACAAAGGGAGTGCCGGAGGTTTTATCGAACTGAACGGAATCATTGTTGTAGGTGACTTCGAAGATAAAATCGCCGTTTTTGTTGAAGAAGCGAACGTATTCTTCCGAGGAGGGATCGAAGAGATCACGGCGGACATTGCTGGCGGTATAGACAACACCGTTTGCGAATTTCATGGTGATGTTATAGCGCTCAGCGTTGAGGTTGACAATGTTCAGATCCTTGATAGCTTCCGTGAAAGGCAGGCCGGTGTTGAGTTCAAAGGCGATGGAACGCAGGCAGTCATAATTGAGGTCAACGCGACCGGCAAAACCGATGACGGCATCGATCTGGTCATAATATTCCGGCTTGAGCTTATCCTGCATGTAGGTGCGGATTTCATCGGCGGTGGGGTAATCGAAGCGGAAGTGGTAGTGGAAGCGGCCGGGGCGGTTGACAAGGAAATCATTGAGACCTTTGAGATCATTGCAGGTGACAACGAAGAGGCGCTTGCCGTTGGAGGTGCCATCGAACAGGGAGAGCATGGTGGACTGAGGATCGGTTTTATCATCATCGGAGGGGTGAGCGAAGGTTTTATCGAATTCATCAAAGAGGATCATGACTTCCTGGTCGATGGATTCGAGGTAGGAGGCGATGCCGGGGATGGCTTCATCGACAATGAGGACGGGCAAGCCGGCAGAGATGGCGCGGGTGGAGAGCAGGCGAGCGAACATGGACTTGCCGATACCTTTTGCGCCGCTGAGGATGACGCCAAGAGAACGCGTGAAAGCGTTGTAGGACGCAATGACTTTTTCGACCTTGGATTCATGCGGGCCATAAACAGTTTCGTTGACCTGCATATTGGGGCGGGATTCCAGGTAGAAGCCGCTGAGCTTGGAGAAACGGACGCAGTAGGTGGCGGCGGGCAGGAAATCGAAGGTGCGAAGGGAATCATCGTAGATCTGGTACTTGATGCCGGTGTTGACGATTTTCATAATTATGTAACTCCTTTTGATTTTTGTTATAGAACAATGTTAAAAGAAAACGAGGTGGTGGAAAATATTACAAAAATGGGAAGTGGTACGGTTATCAGTACGGGGCTTCGAGGTTGTGGGGATTATAGGGGGCGTAAGTGATTTCGATTTTGCCGGGGCAGGTACAGGTTTTTCCATTGACAAAATACTGACGCCAGTAGTCATCGTCACATTCGCCTTTGGAGGTAATACGGAAGGTGAGGGAAGGGAAGGAGCGGGAGAGTTTAATCATATCGTTGGCGACATCGAACGGACATTCGTTTTCGGGGTCGAAGGTGAGGATATCGTTCTCGTCATCATAAAAATAGGCGGAAGGATCGAAGGGTCTGAGGCAAGGGGAAGCATCGGCGTAAAGGGTTTGGAGTTCATGCTGGATGGCACGGCGGGTGGGTTCCGGGATAAAAGCGGGGGTATCATCGCGGAAGACATCGAGAGTGTAGCGGGTAAAGTAGGACATGGAATCATCTCCTTTAAGATGCGGCGGCGGAATCGGTAAGGGATTTGAACATCGTTTTGGGAAGGCCGGGGGTAGATTCCTGACGGGAGATCCACTGGCGCTGGTAGGAGACGGCACGGGGATAATCCGCAGCAGGGGAAACAAGTTTTGGGGTTTCAATATTTTCAAAGACACATTCCGCGATGATCTGCAGGATTTCCAGCAAGGTGGTATCAGAACCATAGGCGGAGACAAGACCGCGCAGAGAACAGTAATAAGGCTCAACGGCTTGTTCCAGCTGGCGGATGGTGCAGGCGGAGAGGTCGATCGTTTCGGCGGCAACGGCATAATAATTGCGGTTGGGAGAAGCCGATTTGGAGTGAAAAGGAACGATGTCAGTGAACTGGTATGTAGCGGGAGAGAGCGCACGGCAATACTGGCGGGTGTCCGGGTCAGTTTGGAAAAATTGTTTCATTGGGGTGGTCCTTTCAGGGGGTGGTGAGAGGCTGGATGAGGGAATCAAAAGAGACGGAGGAAATGGGGATGGACTGCGGGGAGGAAGAATAACCGACAAGAGCACAGATAGGGAAGTAAAAATGGAAATCGTAAAAAGAATACGTTCGTCTATCAGATGTATAATAAGCCTTTTTTACAATGTAAGAGTGGCCGCAGAATTGTTTCATACCTTCCAAAATGGTGATATACGGAGTTTTAATTCCACCACTTTCATTCAAACCGTATTCTTCTGCCATGTCATCCCATGTGCGGATGGTGACGATATCACCGGGCTGAGGATCGAAATTCATTAAGAAGCTCCTTTCAGAAGGTCATCAAAGGTGAGAGAGGATTCAAAGACGGGTAACACAAGAGAACAGACAGGAAAATCATAGCTTACATCCGCAAAAGAGCACCAGGAGCCAGCAGCGGTAGTGGTTACACGTTCAACAGTGTAGAAATGACCGCAATATTGTTTCATACTTTGAAAGATGGCGATAGGAAGCGTTGAGATATCCCCATAGGAATCAGTGCCAAACTCTTTTACCATATCATCCCAGGGGCGGATCATAACAAAATCACCGACTTGAGGAATACACGAACTCATTATGTGGCTCCTTTCAGAAGATCATCGAAGGAAATGGGAGAAGCAGGAACAGGTGAGGTAAAAACGAACATGTGTTCGGTAAAAGGGAAAGGGGGGCCATCGTCTAATGTATAGATCCAATGTTCATCGTTAATGGATGGTCGGATATGTTCGACTTTGAAAGAGCGACCGCAATACTGTTTCATACCAGAGCTAAAGACTATATAAGGGGTTTTAATCCCTAATCCATCCGGGCTGCCATATTGAGAGAACATGACATCCCTGACGCTGCCATATTGGGAGAACATATCATCCCAGGCGCGGATGGTGACCGTATCGCCAAGCTGAAATCTGTGAGGGTAAGACGGCATAGGTTAAGCACCACCTTGAAGTAAATCATCAAAGGAAACGGAAGAGGGCGGAGTAGGCACGGGGGAGGATTCAATAAGAGATTGGTAGGCGGCATAAATTTTTGAAGCGTAATACAGTTTGCCATCCTGGGTGGTGAACCCAAAGAAATTTTTATTGCAGACACCTGTGGCAGTAACGATTTGAGGGGAATCAAAATCACCGCGGGAAACAGCAGTAACGTCAGAAACAGGACAGAAACCGAAATGAAACCGAGCTGATAAGTTCATATAGGAAGCGATGGATTGTTTGCGTAGATCAGAGCTTTGGCGAAAATCATCATAGAGAGCTTTACATTGAGCGAAGGAGGGGAAAAGAATTTTTTGGTTAGGAAGAATGGTGGGGTAAAAAAGATCGGTTGTTTCGGGGATCAAAAGAAGTCACCACCTTGGAGAAGAGAATCAAAAGAGAGAGAAGAGGGCGGAACGGATTGGAGTTTGGATTGTTCAAACATAGGGGAAGAAAAAACCACGGAAGTACCGTCGAAAAAATAAGAATCAAATTTTGGAGATGGATAGCGGTTTACATGAACAATGGGAAGTGTTTGTCCGCAATATTTTTTCATAAACTCTGTGAAAGTTTTTGGGACTTTGATTCCACCATATTCGTCCAAACCAAATTCGGATTCCATATCATCCCACTGACGGATGGTAACTTTATCTCCGACGTTGTAGGTAGGATAATCGGCAGGGTTAAGAGATTTCATTGAGGGAGTTCACCTCCGGTAAGGAGTTGGTCAAAAGAGATGGCGGGAGGAATGACGGGAGAGGATTCGTTAAGAGGGGCGAGCATGGCGGGTGAGAGGAGCCAGTAGCGGAATCCAAATATAGAGGGGATGTCATGAGAGAAAGAGAGAAGAGGATCATCGAACTGGAAGATATCGGGAGAAAGATAATCTTCATCGCTGTCAAAATAGGAAGGCTCGCTTACGATGGTGAGAGTGGCACCGCAGAGGTATTTCATTTTGTCATGAAAGAATGTGTTGTCCGGAAAGCGAATACCATCAATACCATAGTAGCTGATGGATTTGAGTTCATCCCAGGAGAGGATGCGGACGCGCTGGCCGAGGTAGAGGTCTTGGAAGGTCATAAAAAAATCACCTCATTGATTGGACTGGGGTTCGGGTGCCCAGGAATGGAGCTGGCCATCCAGGATTTGCATTTCCTTGGCGATGGAAGCGATAACGAAATCAAGAGAGATGGGCTGACCGGTGGTCTGGCGGCCCCAGTAGGACTTGCCCCAGCAATCAAGAACAACTTCACCGCGGGCTTTGAGCTTTTCACCGAACCAGTTGGAGACTGCCCACCATTCAAAGATTTCGGGCGGGGTGGTGTCGAGGTCATCGTATTCAGCGTCGCTGTAGACAGCACCGCAACACTGGCAAACACGAACGGTTTCGGACTCGCAGCAGGCACGGGCTTGGGCGAGAGTAGGGTAGGTGAGGCCACAGACGGGGCAGATATAGGGGGCAACAGCTTCCGGGACGTCAGAATCATAATCCGGGTTTTGGAATTTGGAATCATCGAGGTCCGTGACGTCAACTTCATCAAAGTAGCTGGAATTACCGCACTCGGAGCAGGTTTGGGAGGAGGCATCACAGATAGCGGATTCGTAATCGGATTCATCGAAAGGAGGATTTTCCGGGATGCTGGCGTTATAAGCGAGGGCGGAGAGGATAAAATCCATTTCCTGGTTCATATTGCAGAAGACTTCACGGTTGATGAGCTGGTCGAGAATTTTTTGGTTGGGGGTGGAATCGGAAGAATATTCGTGACCGTTGACGGTGTAAAGCATAAGATCAACTTCCTTTTTTTGTATGTAGGGGGGGTTCAGGATTCAAAATCGGGGTGGTCGAGGGCGGTGGCGTTGGAAAAGAAGACATCAACCATATCCTGATCGGATTCGATGTTATAGCAGCCGCCGCAGGAACCGTTTACTTCCCACTCATTGGAATCGGGGTTATATTGATAGAGGGTGAGAGCTTTTGCTTCGCCGTTGAGATACTGCTGATAGAGTTCAAGCTCACTCTTGATCACGTTCTCAGCACGGGAGCGCCAGTCCGGGGTGGAGTAGCCGAGGTCGGCCACGTCCTGGCGGGTGCAGACGGCGAAACCGGCAAGGCCGGAATCAAAATCATCATGGAACGGAGTGGTGGAGAGAGCGATGGCGGAGTGAACGTAGGCATAGATAGGGAGTTTGACGTATTCAGGTTCAATGCCGGCTTTGACATCAGGGACAAAAGCGCTGACAGGTATATCACCGGAGAAATAACGGTTGGGGGCAATATAGAATGTGGAGTAACAATCCCAATCCGTGCGGGGGTTGGGAGGAAAGAAGTCGGGTTCTTCGGAGATAAAATAAAGATCATTGCCGGATTTGGCGTAGGTGCCGGTGAGGGTTTGTTTGGTTTGAACGGGGATGGTGAGGGTAGACATATTTAAGCCTCCTTCTTGGATGCGGATTCGACTTCCGGCTTGGATGCGGCGTTAATATAAGTGTTGACGGCGGCATTGAAGCGATCAAACAGGACGCCGCTGTACATGACAAGGGTTTTGAGCTGCTGGGCACCGCGATGATAGCGGGCACGGAACTGGGTGTGAACTTCGTCCCAATCGGTATTCATATTTTTATAGACGTTGCGGTAGGTGACGGAGAAGTTGCAGGAGGTATCATGGTAGATGGCAGCGGCTTTGGCGATGGCGGCATTGATGGCGGCAGCGCGTTCATCGAGAAGGGACTGAGAAGGGATGGGCTTATAGTTTTTGGGTTCGTCCGGGAGGGGAGCAGGGACGGGCTGAGAATCAAGGTCGGTGGTGGGGGACTTGATAATACAGGGTTCATCTTTAATCAGGCCAAGTTCCCGCTGGACGCCGAGGGGGAGCTGAGAATTGGGGTTGGAATCGTTTTTGCGGACGTGCTTGATGATGGCATCGTTATAGATATCGTTCAAAATGGAATCAAAGATTTCGCGGTAGGTAGTGGAGGATTCGATAATTTGGATGGTGGAGATATAAGTATAGGGGTGGGACTTGCGGTAGTTGATGCGCTCCTGCTCCTGGACAAAGCCGTAATCGCGTTTCATTTTGGTGTAGATCTGGTTGAGGATATCGCGGCGGGAGGAGTAAAGCTCCGGGGCGTTGCGGATGATTTTATCCATGGTCTGGTAGACTTCATCACGCCAGGTGACGGGGGTGGATACAGGTTTTGAGGTTACAGCAACAGAGACATTTAACTTTTGCGGGGCAGGTGCCGGGGTGGATTCGTTTTTGGGGCTGGGGGCAGGTTCATCATGGACGGCATAATCCTTGGGGGTGACGGTGACGGGCTGCGGGGCGGGCTGCTGAGCGGGGACAGCACCGGCAAAGTGGTTGGCGAGGGCAGCGAGGGTGGAGGTCATTGTGACCATGCAGCGGGTGGTTTCGGCCTGGGTTTTGAGGGTGGAATCAACGAGAGCCTGGATGGTTTGCATGGCGACGGCGGAGGTTTGGTCTGGGGTGGCGAGGACGCTGCGGCCATAGTAAAGGGATTCCATAACGTCCCATACGAAGTCCATGAATTTATCCGCATTGGGCTGGCGGGAGAAACGGCAGATTTCCATAACCCCGCGGAGGGTGTAAATAAATACATCCCTGGACTTACCGTCAACTGTATTCATTTTGCATACGGTTGAAAGAGGGTCCAATCGATCTTTATTCCGATTATGAATCTGCTGAATTGCGATACGAGGATTCTCATAATTCAACGCTGCACCGACCTGTTCGCGGGTCATGTAGAATTCATTTTTATTGGAATCGTCCTGATATACATTGCAGGTCAAAGAGCCAAAAGGTTTTTGGGTGATAAGGGTAAGATTTTGAATCATTTTGAAAGTTCCTTTCTGTGATATGAGATAAATAGATATTGGATATTTGTTATGCTTTGACGGTGTTTTTGCGGGTGAGTTCGAGGACGGTGCAGAACGGGGCGAACCAGCCGCCGCCCGAATAGAAGGCGTGCGGGGTGGAGGGCTGACATTCATAGCAGACAGTACCGTTGATGATAGCGAGGGTATAGGTAAGTTTGGTCATAATGGTTGATCCTTTCTGATGTAAAAAAAATAGATTCAAAATAAAACAGGGAACAAGCTGGTGGGAAAACGGTCTTCTTGGGTGACTCGTTGGTCGGAATTGTGAATTGCATAGTATCGTCGTTTTTGCTTCGCGGCGGATCTTTTTCTGTCATATCGAATTCGTGTGGAGATGCTCAGTCTGCAGCAGGCGCCTGCGATCCGGGAGGGGGAGGCGGTAACAAATTCGAACTCTTGGATATAACCGAAGAGTGAAGCATGAACTGAAATATAATCAGCAAATGATTCTATACCTTGTTAGGCTGTTTTATTTTTGAGGTTGATCGTTGGGGCACGGCGGGGTGTGGTTGGCAAAATCAGCCATGGAAGCGCCGTAGTATTTATGGTTGAGGATTTGACAGTTGAGCGGTAGCTCCTTTCAACAAATCATCGAAGGAGAGAGTGGAGGAGACAACTGTGGGATAAGATTGTTCAAACATGGGGGAAGTAAAAACCATTGTGCTACCGCCGAAATAATAACAATCAGAATTCGGAGATAGATCGTGGTTTTTACGGACAATGGTGAGTGTCTTCCCGCAATATTTTCTCATAGACTCTGTGAAACAAGCTTTTGGGACTTTAATGTCACCAAATACGTTCAAACCAAATTCAGAGGCCATATCGTCCCATTGGCGGATGGTAACTTTACCTCCAATGTTGTAGGTGGGATAATCGGCAGGGTTAAAGGCAATATCCATGGTTATTAGACTCCTTGAAGTAAATCATCGAAGGTGAGAGAAGAGGGCGGGATACGGTTTTGGGGGTCATGGGGGAGGGTTGCGGGGACGGGGAGGAGCATGGCGGAGGTGAAAAACCAACCGTGAGGAGAATCATCAACATTAAAGCCTGCATGAGTACACGATAAATAATCGAGAAAATAAATGGGTTCATCAGGAAGATCTTTATCATGAACGATTTTGACAACAATAAACTCTTTGCCACAGTAAGGTTTCATGTCAAGAATAAAAGAAAGTTTATTGGGATGAACAGTGATATCACCGTAAGGATTGGAGCCGAATTCTTCCATCATATCATCCCACTGGCGGACGATGACGCGATCACCGACGTGGTAGGTGGGGTAGGGGGCTGGCATTCAAATGCCTCCTTTCAGGAAATCGTCAAAGGAAACAGGGGAAACGGGAACCGGGGTGACATAGGGGTGAAATTCATTGGGGGAGAAAAGAGCGGAGTTCCAAGAGAATTTGGCAGCGGCGGAGGGATCGACAGCGGTGGAGAGATCGTAGGGTTTTAAGAAGTAAAAATCAGAAGCGTCAAGTTTACGATCAATTTGCGTGATGCTGCCACAAAGAGAACGGCGTTTAGGGGGTATATAATCTGCGTTACCATTAGGAAGGGGATCGAGAAACAGCGCACAGCCAGCATCATTTTTGGGAAGAGCGTCAAACTCTGCGGCAGAAATGATTTGAACGAGGGTGCCAGCGGGGTAGGTAGTGGGGACTTTCATTGCGCAACTCCTTCCAACAAATCATCGAAAGACATGGAAGGAACCGGGGGCGGAGAAACGACACGAGGGTGAAATTCAGCGGCGGAGAAAAACCAGTCATTCCAGTTAAAAACGGTTCTATCTTCAGCGAAGAGAGGGGTGAGATCGTATAGGTTCCTTTCATTGCCTTTGGAAATGCGGGTAATAACAGCCGGACAGCCGCAAACAGGAAGTTTATCTCTGTGAAAAGAATCGTTTGCGCCGTAAATAGAAGGAATAAGAATAAAATTGCCGCAATCATCCGTAGGATGGGAACGAACTTCTTCTTCGGAGATAATTTGGACAACATCGCCAACTTTATAGGTAGGATTCATGGTAGGCTTCCTTTCTGTGATGGGGGTTAGAGGTTTGCGATAAGAGAATCAAAGCTGAGGTATGGAGCGGGGATAGTGCGGGAGATCATGCTGGGCTGGATGATGTGGTAAGAATCGTTGTGAGGAAAGTAGAGGCGAAGAAAGCCGGATGCACCGAGGATGGCAACGATCTTGCCCTGCTTGCCGAGGATAGGATTATAGGGGAGAGAATCGGAGAGGGTGAGAGTGGTGCCGTAATCATACTGAAGAGAGCGAAGCATTTCCGGAGCGGAGACGATCTCGACCCAGGTGCCAGGTTCATAGCCGGGGAGGAAAGGAGTCATGAGGAATCACCTGCCTTGAGAAATAAGTTCATCAAAAGAGATGGAAGGAGTGGGGAGAGGAGCAGTGGTAACGGCTTCGGGGGTATCGTCATAAGTAAGGGCAGAATGGGGGGCGACAAATGTTTTGTTATTCATACTGGGGACAGCAACGGTGACATAAGCGCCATTATCAGATTGGACAAAGCCGTGGAAGGTAAGATAGCCTGTACATGTGCTCGGTAGATTGCTAAACGTTGTATATTTGAAATAAACGGGAGTGCCGGGTTGAATGTAATAAGGGTCCATAAGAATCACCTGTATGAATTAGAGGGCGGAAATAATTTCATCAAAAGAAACGGTAGACGGGGGGACGGTGTTGGGAGATTTATAGGTAAAGGAATCGTTGGGGTCCTGGATTTCGGTGATGTATCCATGAGGGACGTGGAAGGTGCGGGAATCATCGGTCCAGACGATGACGCAGTTGCCGATATCTTCTTGGACGGTGCCGGAGAGATAGATGATTTGAAATTTAGTTTTCAGGGGGTTGTGATCCGGGCTGATAACTGGTCCTACGGTAAAGAATTTGACCCGTGAGCCGGGGGAGATAAGTTTCATAAAAATCACCTGAATTCATTGTTGTGGGCAGGTTCCGGGGTATTACCAGGCGCTCCAACCATTGGGATGGCCGGAGGCCCAGCGAAAGGAAAGTAAAACCATGACCGTGCGTTTACCAGGCGCACGAACAGGGGGCGCAACGAGCTGCTAAGAAAGGAAGAAACAACTGAAGCGCCTGGGAATGCCCCGGAACCATGGGGCGGAATGGAGAAAATAAAAATCAATTTGTGAAAGCTGATGAGAGGCAGCCACCGGAACCGGATGGTGGTGATGACTGATCTTCTGAGTTTGATTTGGGCGGCCTCCGATGTTGCTCGCTTATTTTGTTGAAGACTGGGGCGTTGGCCCTCCTTTTCTGATGCGCTGTGAGGCGACCCATCGTGTGTCTGGGAGTACGATGACTCGATGCAGTTGCTGCTGCGACGGGAGTGTGTCCTGGCCAGGGGGTGGGACAGGGGGACAAATTCAAACCCTCGGATATAACCGGAGGGTGTTTGGCTTTGACTTGAAATAAAATCAAAACGAAACTTTACCTTTGAACAAATTGATTTTTGGATTATGCGGTTACGTTGGGTGGGGCGAGATCGGCCTTGATACAGGATTCAAGGTCGAAGCCGTATTTGGCGTTATACTTTTGGATAATGTATTTGGTGGTATCGGGCTGGACATCCTTGAACCAGGTAATGTTGCCCTGGAAGGACTGAAGGTCTTCATCCGGCCACTTTTTGCCCTTTTGTTTATCGCGGAAGTAGGTATCAATGGTTGCTTTGAAGATTTTATTTTTGCGGTAGCCGACTGTGATTTGGTTATCCTTATTGAGCATGACGCCAAGAATCCAGTTGCGGCCGGCGCGGGAGTGGAACTGGGTTTTGGTTTCATTGAGGGTGAAAGGAGCGTTCATTTGGGAAAGAAGCTGGACAATGAGGCGCTCGACAGCATGGAAATTGAAGATAACTTTGCAGGAGACGATAATATCATCGGCGTAACGGGTATAGCAGAGGCGGTCGGTGATAGGGGTTCCGTCCGGGTTATGCTTGCCGGATTCAAAATGATTGACGGCCTTGGCGAAGGTGTGGTCAAAGGGAATCATCATGATGTTGGTGATGAGCGGGGAGATGGGGGTACCCTGCGGCAGTGCTCCGTTAAGGAAGCAGAGGTCAAGGGCTTTGAGCAGCTCCGCGTGGCCGGTGGGGCTGGCGAGGATGAGGTTGAAAGGATAAATAAATTCAAACTGGGAGAGGACAAACTCTGGCGTGGTGGAGGGAAAGAAGCCATGGAAATCAAAATGGGCATACCACCAGGCATTGAACTTTTGGTGACGTTTGGCGGCGGAGAGGACGCTGCGGTCTTCGACATAGGCGAAGGCGCAGGTGTGGTGGTCGGCAAACATCCAGGACTGGAAGAGGGTTTTGAGTTCCTTGAGGGCTTTCATTAGATTGGCATTGGGGGCATCGATCCAGCGGAGGCCGCCGGAAGCTTTGGGGATGGAAAAATGGTTGTACAGGCTGGAACGGGGAGTGGTGAGGCGAAGGGATTCATACTGCTGATTGAACGCCTGGAGCTGAAGGATCATTTGCTCCACCTTGGTGATGCGCATGATGCGGGGAGGAACTTTGTTACAGATGACGGTACGGGTAGCACCGTGACCGCCGGTGGAAAGGTTGGCGAGGTTGAAATCCCCGCGGAGGAGTTCTTCAAACGTCATTTCCCGGAAACGTTCCGGGCAGTTATAAGTGATGTAAACCATGTGAGTGCTCCTTATGTGAGGGTTATGTTTGTGTTCTGATGGGAGATGGAGGCTGCCGAGAAACGCCATCGTCGTCGATTCCGATGAGAATGTCCTTGAGTTGTTGTGCTTCTGCAACTGATTCTGACGGGCCTTTGTGCTAGCTTTCGACACTGATCTCGAATTCCATTTGGTTGGCTTTTTTGTAATTTTCTGCCAATCGGTGCTCGCCTAAAGGTTCGGACGATGCGATATGTGTTCGGGAGTCACCTTCAGGTCCGCCTGCCAGGATCAGGTGGCTGGGTGGGCCGGGGTAACAAATTCGTGCTCTTGGATATGACCGAAGAGCCTGAAGCAAAAAAGCTTACAGTATACAACACAAACGAAATTTAATGGAACGCTAAGACGACAGGGTTACAGACCAAGGAATGCGGATTCACCCTGGAGGTTGAAGGGGGCGGAGAGGCCGGTGTGGATCAGCTCACCTTTTTTGATGAAGTTTTGGAAGTTGGTGACGGTATAACAGGCGGCAACGCGAACCGTGGGGGCAACACCGAGGGTAGTGCCGCACGCCGAAACGGGAACCTGGGCGGTGGCTTCGGCGTGGGTGAAGTTCATTGTGGCGCGGAATTCCTTGACCTGTTTGGGGTCCGACCAATCGGCGGCGTAGAGCTGGGCATCAAAGAGGGCGGTACGGACATCAAACATGGCTTTAATGAAGGTGTTAAAGCGGTTGGCATCCACGATTTTCTGGCGGATCTCGATGTTATCCACGGCAAGAAAAACGTAACCGGAGAGGGGCTGGCCGTTCCAGCCGGAAGGTTCCAAACGGATATCATTTTTGGCCTCCGGGTTGATGGCACAGAGAATATCGCGGAGGGCTTCCACTTTGGGCTGGCCGACCTGAGGATCAAAGAACATCTGGTTGACGATGTTTTTCCTTTCCACCGTATCAAAATCGTAGAGGGTGAAGTTGGTCAGGCCATAGCGGGCAAGAAGCTCCGCGATGGTGGAGCCGACCGAACCGCAGCCAATGATGTGGATGCGGCCTTTGACATCATGCGGGGAGAAGACATCCAGGCTTTTGGCAAGATTCATAAGGCACCTCCGTTGGTGTGATAATCGTAATAGGTGGGGTAGTGGTCGTAATAATTGCCGTCATCGTCCATCCAGCAGCGGGCGGCGTTATCCCAGACGACGTGGGGCACGGTACCGCCGGTGGGCTTGACGGGAGGGTGCGCTGCGGAATAGACGGGCAGAGCTTTGGTGACAAGGGACTGAGCGGTGGCGGCAAAATCGGAGAGGGTATCGGTGTAGGTGACAGAGATATCGTCTTTATCGTAGATTTTGTTGGCGGCGTAGTCATACAGGCGGGCGGTAAACTCGCCACGCTTGTTCCAGATCATGAAGAGGTAAAAATCATTGCCCTTGAGCTTATTGACAATTTTGGACTCGTTTTCGTCATCGACGCCGGAAGGGGAAGTGGACATGTTGACGTGGCTGTGGGCCTGGTAGCGGATGTTGTTGAAGATTTCATCGGGCTGGGAGAGCAGCCAGTCGTTGTATTTATCCTGGTCGGTTTCGACGGTGACACCAGTGACCTGCTGGGGGTAGACGAGGATATCATAGATTTCATACTCGGTGGGGGAAAGCTGGCGCATGAGGCCGTGCCAGGCGACCTCGGAAGTGAAATCATCAATGAGGCGGGACTGTTTGGCCCAGGCATCGGCGGTAAAATTGATGTTGATTTTATCTTTTGCCTTGGTCTTGGCGAGCTTGACAGAGCCGGCGAGGAGCTGCTGGCGATAGAGTTCGATGGCGGCATCCAGAGCGGTCTGATCAATGTGGATAACTTGCATGGTTATTCTCCTTCCTTAACGGAATCGTTTGCGGATTTGAGCTGTTCAATGGCCTGCTTGGGGGTGATGGATTCACCGGTAGCGGTAAGGATGACGGGGATATTTGTGTGATAGGCGGTGGCGAAATCATCAAAGAAACATTTGGTGGAGACTGTTTCGACGAGGTTCATGCTGCTGGCGCTCTGCTGACAGATAGCAATGGCGGCAATAAAATCTCGGCGATCCTCGGCATCCTCCAGCATGGGTTCATAGTTACCGAGGCAGGAGTGATGATTGATGTGAGGGTTGGGAACAGCCTGAACAACGCTCATATTGATTTCATCGGACATGGCTGTGACATGGCAGTTGTAATTAAGCTTATAGGTGGCAGCGAGTTTGATTTTGAAGATATGGTCAATGAACACAGCCCGGAAAAGGATGCGGACATCGTGTTCTTCTTCGCCGGTAAGATCCTGATAGGGGCGGTCACTGTTAAAGATAAAGGTTTCGACATCATCCGGGTCATAGTTGGAGAGGAATGTGGTGATGGTGAGGAGAAGCGCTCCATCGTCAGTATCGACGGAAATACCTTTTTGAGTGTGGAGGTAATCCTTGAGTTCCGTGATAAAGGTGGATTCATCTTTGGAGTCAAGGCCGGTCAGCTCACAATTGATGCTGGTGATGTTGGTAAAAATTCCAGAGATACGGGCGCGGGTTTCTTTCAGCTCACGGTAAAGGTTTTCAATAGAGCGCTTGAGATCCGCTTTACGGCGGTCAATGGTACCTTTGAAGAGGGATTCAATCGCTTTATCTACGGCCCTGGAGGACAGATCGGTTTTGTTATAAAGAGGCTCCGCCATCCGGGCGAGGGTTTCCGAGCCAGTATCCGGGGTGGAGAGGGCGCGGAGGTAAGTGAGTTCATCGGAGGTGAGGGGGTGATCCTTGAAGAGCCAGGGCAGCAGGCGGGGCATGGCCGAGGCAACACGCTGGTAAAAAACACTGCTGTAGAGGCCGCCGTCGCGCTGGAACTGGACGATGGTGATACGGGCGGCTGCATCCTGATAAACTTTGTACTTATCAGAGAGATAAGCGCCAATATCCTTGACTTCCTGGATGGAATCGGGGATGGCGGCTTTATCGGTGACAAAGAACAGAAGGGATTCATTCGGGTTAGTGGAAGGCTGGAGGCCGGAATCATCGCCAAGGATGGCAAGGGTTTTGCCTGCGGTGAGGCGGGGGTAAACCGTGCAGGCCAGAGCCTTGGTGAAAATTACTTTGAAAGTGGTGCGGCATGGGGTGTTGTCCTGCCATGTGATGGTGGGCGACATGGTGTTGAGAATATCGGTGTAATTGGGGAGTGGCATGGTGATTCATTTTTCCTTTCTGATTAGATTTGGAACGATTGGCCGCGTTTGCGTTGCCCGCTGCCCGCCGCGTGGAGGCTGTTCCTGTAAGGCAGCACCCCGGTGGGGGAAGAGACACCACCGGAGAGGAATCAATCAGGCGTTATCCTGCTTGGCAATGTTGACCAGGTAGCACTTTTCCGCGATACCGAAGTCCGCGAAGGTCTTATCCAGGTCGCCTGCGGCCAGAGAGGAACCATCCAGCTTGGTCTGGCCGGTGGTGTAATCGACATCATGAGCTTCCAGGACGGAGCGCAGGGTGGTGTTGGGGTCAACGGGGTAGGTGTTGCGGTGCAGGTTATCGACGATAGTGACGTTAATCATGGTGAAAAATCTCCTTATGATGAAATATTTTTATGTTGGATTGTGGATTGGGAAAGAAAAATCATGGCCGGGCTGCTTGTTGTGGGGGTGAGCACCGGCCGTTTTGGTTACTGAGCGGCGGTTTCGTTTTCCGGGGTGGCCTGGGGTGCCGTGGTGGAAACTTCAATGCCAGCGATGATGGCATCGTGGTCGGCCTTGAGCTGAGCCAGGGTTGCGGCGGCCTGGGTTTCGATTTCATCCAGGTGCTTCTTTGCGAAACCGATGCGCTCGGCGACATGCTCCTTGGCCTTGGTGATGTTTTCGAGGTCGGCGGGCAGGTCCTCAACGTAGATGGCATTGTCGGTGCCGAAGGCGGACTTGGCGAAGCAGATGCCGTAGGTGGACATGCTCTGCTTGGCGGACGGGGCAATGGCAAAGATAATTTCATCGTCATCGCCGGACTTTTTGCCGGGCTTGGTCAGCTGCAGGGCCTGGGGAGCCTTGGTGTGGAGGGTTTTCAGCTGGGCCATAGTCAGGGTGGAGGTGATGGAGAAAGTGGTTTCGTTAATTTTGACAGTAGACATAATGTGTGTCCTTTCTTTGGCGTGTAGCCAATGTAAAAAATATTTGCAAGTGCGGAATGCACGGTTGCCTAGGTTGGGGAATTGGTGAGGGAAGCGAGTTCATGCCAGGCTTCGCGGTAAGTATCGGCGGACTGAATGAAGGTGGGGCCGTCACGGATTTCATAATGGCCGTGGGTGGGGATGATGATGTACATGGGGGTCAACTCCTTTTTGTTTGCGAAAACTTGTAAATAACAGGGCGAAATAAAACCTGCCAGACGTGGCAGGGCGGGGAACAAATTATAATAAGGCTGGGATGCGCTGTGAGAAACGAGAAGAAAACAGGCGAGAAACTGCATGGCCACAAGGAAACACGGCCTGTAGGGGCTGTGTGGGGCGCTGAGAGGGATGCGGTTTCATGCTGGCGGGTGACTTTGTGATTTTGATTATATACAAGTTTTCGCAAATGTTCAAGCCGTAAAAATGTTGCTTGATGCGGCGAAAATGTTGCATGGCCGATGACAAAATATGTTTGTTTTTTGGCGGTACAAACCCGGTAAAGTGGTGGGTTAGTAAAAGCAATGTTCCAAAACGGCCTAAAAATTGCGTGTCAATACGACTAAGAAGGTTCAAAATCAGGCTGAAAACAGCACGTCAATAGCGTTTATATATAAAGATAAAGATAGATATATAAGAGGGCGGTGCGTCCGGCGTTTGGAATGGGAACGGGTTTTGCGCTTGTGTTACGGTTTTGCGGGACTCTGGGGCACGGGTTTATAGGCGGCGCAGGTTTTGGTGGCGGAACAGGAAACGGTGTTCGTTTTGGTGATGGGAATGGTGGGTGCGATGGGAGGAGCGGCAAGAGTGGTGGCGGACTGGAGAGTGAGAGGTTTCGTTTCGGCTTTGGCTTCCGTCATCTTGGTAGGTTTGATTTTGCCGTCAATAACATCGTGCAGGTAGTTATAGCAGCCGATGACGAACAGAGACTTGCGAAGAGGATCGGCGAAGAAATCATCAATGGTGTAAGGATAAGAAGCTTTTTCGTGAATGGCTTCGTTGCTGTAGTTGTAGCCGTAAGAGTAAACGGTGGTGGGGCTGTGGCGGACATTGAATTTGCGGGTGATGTAGTTGCAGCCGAGCTTGACATAATTCATGAAGGCGGCAGAGCTGTAGTTGAGGACATCGCGGACGGGAAGAGAAACGGGGAAATCAGCAGCGGCAATAATTTCATCGTAGAGGGTGACAATGCGTTTTGCCAGGCCGGTTTTGGTGGTGAGGAACCAGTCGTCCTGGGTTTTGAGCTGGCGGATGGCGGCGTCAAGAGCTTTTTCGGAAGTGATTTTTCTTTCAAAGTCAGTCATGGTAAGTAATTCCTTTCTTGGTTTAGAGTTTAATAGGCAAAAGAAAAAAGCCTTGCGGGTGGGCAGGGCTTTTATAGTGGAGTGATTTAATTAGAGGCTGAGCTTGGTCGGGTTTTCATCGGCGATTTGAAGGGCGCGATAGAGAATATTGGAGATGGCTTTATTGGTGAGAGCCAGCAACTTTAAGGTCTCGGTATCGCTGGTGCAGGCAAAGGCTTCAAAGTGGGAATTGAGATAGTCAACATAAGAGCTGAGAAGAAGAGAATCGTTTTCGTCGTGGTAGGCTGTTGCGGTATCGGCAAGGATGCGGGTACGGGCAAGGGCAGAGATGACAGGGGTGTCACGGAAGTTGATAGGATTATAGCGGTCGGTCACATGATGAACGGTCCATTTTTCCTTGCCGGCACATTCAAGGATGAAAAGGCGGGCGGTACTGTACTCCAAGTCGGTATCAATATCATTCTGGACAGCATCAATCTTATCAGGGGCAGGGTCGAGATTATAAATGCTCTGGCCGGAAAGTTTTGAGATGAGAAGCAGGCGAGGATGGGCAGAGGTAAAGCCTTCACGGCTGCCGTTGTTGATGTTGGAAAGGTAGGCGGAGGTCATGAGAAGGTCCTCACGGGAAGCGGGGATGGGGTAAGCGAATTCATAGAGGAAAGTGGTGAGCTGCTGAAAATCCATAGGATCGCGGTTGACCTGGATGACCATATAGGGTTCATTGTCGGCGCGGAATTGTGTGGCCGGAGGGGTGAAGGTGCGGAGCTGGGAGAGGGTGATGTGATGAATCATGGTTAGTCCTCCTATTCTGTTTTATCGTTTTGGATAAGGTCGATAAGCCGGGACTTAACAACATTTAAGCTGGCTGAAAGAATCTTACGCATATTGTTCAGCTCTTCAAAATTTGCGTTTTTAACAACTGCGTCATAGCATTTAGGTTCGGGCGACCACCTGAAACAGGATTCCATAAACAAAATCGCATTTTCAAAAGAATAACTAGCAGGCGGGACAGGAGTATCTGAAACCTGATAAAAATTATAAATGAATTTGTTATTTCTGCTTTTATTGTCCTCACGTTCCACAAGAAAAACACGGTTAGGGATATCTTCCAAGTGAACTTCAACGGTGACCTGACGGCTATCCCAAGAAGGAGCGATAGATAAAGAATAAGAATTCATATAGCATTTGCTAGAGATAACAAGCCAACGACTGACATTTGACTTTTTATTACGAGGCTGACTACAAATCTCGCCGATAATATAAGAGATGTCGGCGTATGTTTCAATGGTGGGGATTGTAAGTTTTTTAAGATATTCAATGATTTTATAATAAGGCTCTGCAGATTTGTTAAGTTTCTTGAAAAAAATCGTTCCGTTAGGAGTTCCATTGCGATTGATAACGAGACTTGAAGGGATTTCGGTTAAGGCTTCAAGCTGTTTGACGTTAAGATAAGAGATCATACTTAACCCTCCTTACTTGAAGATTCTTTAGAAGAGAATATTTCAAAAGAACAATCGCCGTGACCACAACTGTATTTAATTTTAATACGAGGATTGCCTGTTAAAGGGTTGGACTTGTCAGCACGAATAATGCCGTAAGGGTTGCCGCAGCAGGGACAACGGAGGTCAACAAGGTTTTGGTAAAGCGGTTCAATTTTCATCCAGTTTTTGGAATGCCACAGGATAGCATCAATCAAGAAGCTGCGGTTACTTTCGGATATATATCTGGATTTTGTATTGTTAAGTTCATAAATAACGGGGCCCTTACCTCTTCCACCTTCTTCATAACAGAACGAGTAACCAGCGGGGATACTGGGTAGGTCTTTCAAGATAGTTACTTTATAAACCATAGTTCAATTTCCTTTCTTGAATCGTTTTGCATCTCAGGTTAATGGGCGGCAGCGAGGACGGGGGCGGCGGCACAGCAGAGGGTTTTGCAGCCGATGACGCGGCCTTGGGTATCGCGGACCATGCAGCAGGGGTAAAAGACATCGGAGCGGGTAGGAACGCGGGAGGCGACAAGAGCACTGACAATGTAAATCGTATTGGGCATGGGGTTTGGCAGGTTTTCGACATCGCCATAGTAAGAGTGGGAGATGGGGATGGTTACGCCGGAAGCGGTGGTGAATTCGCCGTCAGAGATGGATTCAACATAGACGCGGGCAACCACGCCGAAGGGCTTGATGGAGGCGGTGCCAATGTTGATTTCGTGCGGGGTGAGGTTGAGAATTTGGGTAGACATGGGGCGGTACTTCCTTTCATGCTGCGCAGCTTTGTGGCTTGCGGATTCGCTTTTGAATTTACAATTTGTTCATAATGTTTGTTATTATGGTAGAATTTATGCGGATTTTGACTTGAAAAGTTTGGTGGAAACGGAGAAATAATTTTGTTTTGCGGTTTGGCTTATGATTGAATTATACAACGAATGGTTGTTGCGTGCCAGTGCAAAAAGTTGGACATCAATAATAATAGCGGCGTTCCAGATCATATTCACCGTGGGGAGTGAGGCCGTCGGGGGCGGACCAATCGCAGGCATCCTCTTCGTTTTCGGCAGAGGGGCGGATGATGGGCCAGGTGACGATATAGCATGGGGTGGTGAAATCCTTGGCGATTTCGTTGGGGCAGATGGCTGTGGCAACGTACTGGGCGATACCGTGGTAACAATCATAGGAGCAGTAGGCTTGTTCCAGGAGGATGAGGGGCTTGCCATCATAAGAGCAGGCACCGTTGAGTTCCAGGCGGGAAAGTTCGGACTGGAGGTTGAATGGGTGGCGGGTTTTGGCTTTCATTTTGGTTCGACCTTTCTTTAGCAGACTGTATTGTTATGAATGGGGTAGCGGCGCTTGCGGATCATGGGGCAGATATGTTCATTTTCAATGTAAGCTTTGCGGTCGGCTTTGGCTTCCCGCATTGTGCTGCACTGGGTAAGGACTTCAAGGCCGTCGCCATAACCATAATCATAAACGACCTCATATACATCCTCAGTTTTACGTTTATAAGCCATGATGGAATTTCCTTTCGTTCTATCAATATATCAGTTGATTTCGGCCAGCATTTCAAGCTGTTCTGCGGTAAAAATCCGCGCAAGGTCGGCATATTCCTTCTGTACGGCAAAATAAGTTCGTACTGCTGCACGGCTATCGGTATTGTAGCCAAATTCCGAACAGAAATCATCAAATGTGCCGGGATCGGACTTTTCGACTGCCGCAAGAATATCATAGGCATTGGGCCTTGCTTCGGTTTTCATTTTCCGCAGCTTTTTGTGTGCTCTGGTCTTTTGGGAGGCGGTCAAGTCCGCGAACGGGGTTTTGTATAGCTTTTCAGCATAGGATTGAATCGTCTCCTGCTGGATGGCTGTATTGTTGATAGAATCCCAAAAAGTATCAGTCATGGAACCTTTGGGCGTGGTCAGCTTAAACTGGTACATGGCACGCGGAGTGCTTTCTTTCCAGTTGGTGTTGCTGGCGAAACCAACGAAATCAATTTGCATGGTAGCGTTGGTTTTGGCAAGGAAATCCTGAGCCTGCTGAAGATATTCGTTCATTGAAATCATCCTTTCATGATTATGCAAAAATGATATAGTTGCCGTTGGAAACATGGAGCACGGTAGTACGCTGTTCCAGCTTTTTGACAAGAGCAACGATATAATCATCCTGGTCAAATTCATCATCGGTTTCGATATCGTTGTCGGCTTTGTAGTCTTCGATGGGATAAGCATAACCTTTATCGTTGATAAGGTCATCAAACGAACAGCAAGCACCTTCGCCGTATTCGGTGCAATCGCCGCAGATGGCAACGGCATCAAGCTCCATGTTGGGATCGATATCGTTGTAATAGGCGAGCAGGGCTTCATAGCCTTCCCACGAATAATAATCGCGGCCACAAGCGGCAAAGCGGTTTTGCATGGTGGAAACATCAATAGTGATTTTCATTTTGGTACTTCCTTTCAGCGGAGCTTAGAGGTAGTAGGCGGGAAACGCCTGGCCGACTTCTTTATAAGTGGTGAAGATGGGGGCGTGGTGGCAGATAAAATCATGCAGGCCGGCACGCAGGGCACTGAAGATTGCGTCTTCGTTGTAATGGGCGGACGCTTTGTTATAATCGCGCTGCCAGGTGGTAAAGTAGGTCCGAATTGCTTTGGATTCCCAATCATTTTGGAGGAAGGCGGGAACCTTGCCGGAATCATACTGCTGCCAGGCTTTGGCAAAACGGATATCGCCATAGATGCGGGAGGCCATGTTATAGGCGATTTTCTGCTCTGCGGTGCAGACGGACTTGTCCACGCCACGGATTTTGTGGTATTGCAGTTTCATTGCGGGACTCCTTTCCATCAGAGAATAATCTGGGTGCCTTCATCCAGGGCTTTGCGGAGGGTATCGGCAAGCGCGTTGAGGTCCGTGAAATTTTCATTGGGCAGGGGAGAGTTGACGGCGTGATAGGCAAAGGTTTCAAACTGGCTGCGGGTGATGGTGCCGGATTCGGCCAGCTTGGCGAATTCAGCGAGGGAAGCGGCGGTGGGCTTGGGCTGGTGAAGGGCGAGGGCATCCAGCATTACCGGCTTGACTTCCGTATAGCCAACGGTTTCAACATGTTCATCCGGGAAGGCCGTTACTATAACTGTGCAGTTGGGAACGGTGTGGGAAACGATACGGGTGGCGGTGAGATCTGTGACGGTTTCCATAACGGTGAAGTAACGGTCGCCGGCTGCGGTTTCATAATAGACGCGGAACGGGGTTGTTTCGGGGTCGGAGAGGTCATCGACAGGCTTAACGCGCAGGTCTACATAGTGCGCGGGGTTCTTTTCGATTGCAGCGGCACATTCATCCAGGATGTTCATTGCGGCGTTGGAAAAGCATTTGAGGCTTTCGACCGACTGGGATTCACCTTTCATCCAGGCGTGGGCACTTTGGCGGGCTTGACAGGCGGCGGGACGGGTATTGAAATAGCCGATGATGGTGGGCAGGTGGAGGGAATCGGTGAGGATGAGGGCATAAAGAGAATTCAACATTTTAGGTACTTCCTTTCATTTCATACTGTTCTTGACGGGGGATTCAATCGGCATCAATGGCCAGGGCGTATTCATCCGACTGGCCAAAGACGGTGAGAGTGACGGTTGCAGGGCTGGATGGGTCATAATCAATTTGGATGTTGGTCATAACCAGGCGGCAGGTGGCGGCGAAGGTCAAGAGGATAAGGCCGAGGGAGAGGAGGAGGGCGGAGAAAATGCGGCGAGGTTTCATTTGGGGGACTTCCTTTCATTGGCAAAGCCGATTCAATTTATCTGTAACGCCAAAGATAGCGCGGCAGGTATGAAAAAACGCCCTTGACGGTTGAATCAAAGGCGTGGTGCGGGTCAGACCGGTTGCGGAACGAAACGGAATTCCCAAAGAGCAGGGTTATAGCTTTGCAGACAGGTTTGAATCATCAGAGATTTATACTCATCCGCTTGCTCTTGGTTTTCGGCTTCGTACTTTGTCAGAAGTTCTTTGGGTTCCCCTGGCAGACCGGTCCATAATTCACAAACAACTTTCAAAATATCCCTCCTTTGCTATGTACTGCTTTGGGCGTGCAAAGAGGGGGCTGTTTGTGGTTTTGGCCCACAAGAAAACGCCCTAACCGGAATGGCTAAGGCGTTTGTTCTAGGTCAAAAATATTCATGATATTCATAATGGAATGGTTGGGTCAGGCCGCCTTGCGGTGGGTGGCGATGCGGTGCTTTGCCGCTTTGGGTCTTGCCACTGGTTTGTGAATGGCATACACGGCCAGAATCAAAATGGCGATTGAAACGGCCAGGAGAATGAAGGGGTGGTGCTCGGCCAGGGCGGGAAGGCCGAAGAGGACGGCCAGTGTTACAGCGGTAAAGGCCGCGAACCGGGCGAGGTGGGTCAAGAGGGTTTTCATTTTTTCAGCCCTCCAGTTCTGCCTTTGTATAGACGTCGGAGTCGTTTACCCCATAAAACAAGTCCGGTGCTTCGTCTTCGCTATAGACGGAGGCTTCGAACTTATCTGGGTTGCTATTAAAGCAGCACAGAAGGTCCGTGCAAACCTGCTTGCTAAGCTTTGCCACATTGAACAAGTGGCGAAAGTCCTGTTCATACAGAGCATAACTCATGCCCACCTCGATGTCAGAGGCGAACTTTTTGGCTGTTTCGCGGTCGTCGATGTAGGCGATCACTCCACCAAAAGTGGAATCGCCGATATAGTAATTGAACAAAACTGCGTTTTTCATGGCAATACTTCCTTTCAAACGATTCATTTTAGTTACCCCGTAGGGTTGGTGGTAGGATGCTTCCTTCCCCCGGCCTACCAACTCCGGGCATAGGGGCGCTTTAGCCTTTAATGGTGGGGGCAGTGACGCCAGCGGCCTTCTGGCGCTCTTCTTCCAGCTTGGCAGAATGTTCTTCAATAGCCTTGCCATGCTTTTCTTCCAAGTCAGTGATGGCGGCTTTGATAGATTCAATCTGGCCTTCAATGTTCGTGACCTTCTTGGTCGCGGCGGCCACCTGTTCATCCATCTCTTTGGTGTGGTTCTTGGCGGCCACCTTGCCAATGGTTTTCTGAATAAAATCAAGCTCCTTCTTGGCAGTTTCCAAGTCTTTTTCACGGTCGGCCAGAGCTTTCTTGGCCTTGCGGATACGCTTGGGCAGAGTGGACATAGCCTTCTGGTAGTCGCGTTCCCAGTCGGGGGCAAAGGTGGTGCCGTTCAAAACGACCGCCAATTCAAGTTCCAGCTTCTTGATGAAAGCATTCAAAGCAACGTTGACATGATATGCTTTGCCATCGTTGAAAACATCGTTCTTGACAGCGAAAGCGCGGATATTCTCAAAGAAGTGCATACCGGCCTGGGTAGAGCCGACACGCAAATCGGGGTCACACAGACGAAGAAGACGGGTCAGGTCATCGGCCAAAAACTTCTTGCGCTGGTCGAGGTCTTCCGGCTTGCAGGTATTCAGACCCTTGGCAGACAGGTAGACGGCGGATTCAGCGTCACAGAGGTCGTTCCAATCTTCCTGGGAAAGTACCCACTCACGCTTGTCGGGGTCGGGCATTTTGCCCTTTTCGATAGTGCCGTTCTTGACGGCCTTGAAGCGGGCAACGTTGGTTGCAAACTTCTTGTCATCATCCCCACGGGTGCGGTTAGTGTTGACAGAACGGGCAGCGGTAACGATAGCAGTAGCGGTAGAAGTGAACATAAGATACTTCCTTTCTTGCCTTTCGGCGATAAAATATTGACAGAGTGGTAAGCTCTGTGGTAAACTACAAATAAGAGGACGGGGTGCCGCCGTATAAACAGTGACACCCCGCTTGCCTATGCGGCTCCGGCTTCGATAGCTTCATCGAGTGTTGCATACTCGATGCCATCAGAACCTATGTAACCAAAGTCGGTGTACATTGGCAAGACCCCCTTTTCTGCCGCCTGGGTACAGCATGGGCGGCTTTTTTTCTACCCTTGCGGGCAGTGGAAAGCAGGCCAAGAAACAGTGACCTGCTGGGCTGTGCTGGGGGTTATGTATTTGCTATCAAACCTTGACTAGCCTATTGTTTTTTAACGTTCCAAGGTTGATATTTGTAAAGTTTACAAAGTGTAGTCAGCGTATACGCACGCAACTTTAATCAGACTACCAGCCGGAACTTCCGCCGTTTGGGGGACGACTTTATATCCGTGCATTTTCCTGACTTGCCGCTAACCCGAATAGCGGTAGTTTCTGGAGACTATCCCCGCAGAATGCAGGGCGGCCACATTTTTTCTAACTGTGACTGTTAGTGCTTTGTTGAACCGGTTATTCAGTCTCACCTAATCCTTCAACCACAAGTGCGGCGCGTTCCTACAAACGCCCTTACATAGGCTCGATTTGCTTCCGGGTACCTAGAAAAACGTATTTCTAGCATATTATTCAGTTATCAAGATACTTCACTTGAACTGTACTGTTAGGGTACACTTCAAGCTTTTGACACCCTCTTACTAAACATTTGCACACTTTTCGGGCTGAAAACTTGTGTTCTCTCATGTGGTGCTAACCCACGTTTTCACAGTGTCTAAAGGGTACAGCTATACCCTATCCCTACTTGCACTTTTGGTGCATAGCCGGGTTCCTACAAGAAACACTTTTTGCGCATGTATTGCACAAGTTTACAACTTTGGCTTTTTGTCAATGGCCGCTTGATTCTCTTGATTCGGCCCTTGCTATACCGCCGGAACGGTAGACAACATGCAAGGGTACCCACTAACAAAAGCGCGTGTATTTGTTCAGTTGTCTAGGTGCTGTGTCGTGGGCGATTATGAACACCGCGCTAGCGGGTTTTGTCCGTGTCGCTTTCGACAATCACATAATACCACAGTAGAATTTTGACCTGATTTTTGCAGGCACACCCACAGGGGCGCTTTACGCGTATATAAAGGTAGGAATCCGCAAAATATGGTGTGTAAAGCCAGCAAGGCGTACTAAATATGGGGCTGTACAGGGTAAAATTTGACGGTATACCGCTAAAAATCCACTACTTGCAAACCACCTTCAATAGTTTGCATAGGGGGGGGTATGTTAAAAAGAAAAAATAACGTAAAAGCGTGGAAAATGTGTCAGTTATCCCCTCTCACTCCAGGCTCTCAAAACACAAACCAACGCACCTACGCCACTTTTCCCTCTTTCACCTCCTCACCTCTCCTCCTCCTTTCTCCAGACCCCTCCCTTCCTCCACTTTTCTCCCTCTAAACCCCCGTTTCCTTAATCGTTCCCTTTCTCGGAGAAAACCGCATAACAATCACCTTTCTAGGCTCCTTTGGGGCCTTATTTTTTTACTCAAAAACGCCATAAAAACGCACAATTTGGCCACTAAAACGCGCAAAAACAGCGCCAAAACGCTAAAAAACGCATAATTTCCGCTCGAAAACGCCTCGGAACGACTCTGGCGGAGCTTTTTGATCCCCGAAAACGCCCTCATTGGGTCTTCACCAGAGGTAGATCCATCAATTTTGAGACCAGATCCGACCAATAACGAGCACCACAGAGCTATCACAGGGCGCTCTGATCGCCTGTTGGCCGTTTTCCTACCTATTTATACTGTATAGTTGGTTCTATCGGGTCCCACTGTCGTCAGACAGGGGGTGGGTTTTCATTGAATAAAATACCGGGACTCCTTACAAACAGTAGAAACGATTCAGATGCCAGCCCATACAAGCGCAGCTCAAAACCCCCGCCCCTACAGGCGGAGCCTGTGTTACGCTTTCTCCTGAAATTTATTTTTTGCCACTGTTGACTTCTTGTAATTAGCAGTGCTATAATAGAACCATAAGATAAAGCTCCGCAGGATAAAGCTCCGCAGGACACACCACACAGGAGGGAAGCCCACTATGAAAAAAAGAAACAGCGTAGCTCACTTTATTCCGCGCACTGTTACGATGCAGGAAGCCACAGAGGCCAAAGGTGGGCTGGACCTACAAGGTGCTGCAAGCTTACTGATGGCAATGATGCAGGCAAGCGCCGATGCTGACGGCCACAACGCCCTGATGGAACAGCTGGCATCCGCCATGGGTTATAAGCTGGTACGCGAAACACCACAGCCGCGCCAGCGGAGCCGCAGTAAGAAAGTCCGTGCCGCCCGCTATGCACAACCCAAACTGAGCCTGGTAAAAACCAATGGTGTGGCAAAACCAACGCCGGCAGAGCCGATCCGCAGCCGCGAGGACTTTAACGCCATAGCCACCTATCTGCACACCCAGGGACGCCCGTATAACAGGCAGCGGAACTATACCTTATTTATATGTGGTGTGACGCTGGGCCTGCGTGTGGGCGATCTTTTACGCCTTACCGTTGATGATGTGTGGGATTGTGAGCACAACTGTCCGCGCCACCGCGTAATTATCATCAATGAAAAGACCGGCAAGCGCACCAATGACCTGATTACCCCGTTGGCAGCAGGCGCGATTACCACCCTGATTGAAGAGATGCGGGGCCGAACCATGAATGTGCTGAAGCCAGGCTGGCCATTGTTCCAGAGTATGCGCAGCCCCAAGGGAGTGCCGCAGCCGCTGGACGAAACCCAGGTGTGGCGGATCTTGAACCAAGCGGCCAAAGAGTGCGGCATTAAAGAGCATATTAGTACCCACAGCCTGCGCAAAACCTATGGCTATGCTGCAAACCACGCCATGACAGAGGCCGGACTGCCGGCTGGCCAGGTGATGGAAACGCTGCAAAACAAGTTCCACCACAGCAGCCAGAGCATTACGATGCGCTACATTGGCTTGAGCCAGGAGCAGATTGATGCAACGGCAATGGCAGTAGATACAGTGTTGGAAGTGCCGCCGTTGGCTACTATATAGCAATGCCCATTAAATTTGGGTGCCTGGCAAGCACCCACTTTTTTACCTTTACTAAATACAAGTTTTCGCAAATGAAGGAGGTAAATAATTTATGGAAAATCACAACACAGGCACCATCAATAGCTCCGCTAGGTATTGTTTGGTAAAACCGGGCGACAAGGTGCGAATTACCAAAACACACCGAGCGGGCATACACCAATATGCGGCCTGCGAGGGCGATACGTTCATAATTACCAAAGTAGTGGACGGCCAGATCCCCTATGGGCGGTGGCTGCAGCCGAGCGGTGTGCTGGCGGCCAGTGAGTTGAAGCTTGACCCAAACTGCTACACATTGCTTACGCCGGAGGAATGTGGAGCACCGGCTGCTACGCCAGAGCCAACCACGCTGCGCAGTGTGACGATTGATGTGAGCGACCCAAAGGGGGCACATAAGGCCGTGGATGATGCGTGCGCAGAGTACCAGAGCAGCCAGACGATCCACTGGAGCACGGCAGAGACATGCAGCGTAAAACTGAGCGCCCGAAGAATGATGGCCCCGCTATGTGAGCAGGGTGTCAGCGTGGTTTGGTTTATTGAATCAGATCCAGGCCGCCGGCACGTTTGCTTGGAATGTAACCATGGTACGCCGGACACATGGGCGAAAAGTCATGGCTATTCTACCAACTATGTACAAATCACCTTTAACGAGAACGTAGAGTTCAATGAATGGATTGGCCGTTACGCCTGTCTGTGCGTATTGACGGGCACACATGTTGCCGATATTGTTATGCGCAGCATCAAGATTGACACTTAAATAATTAACGAAATTTTGGAGGTAAAAAAACCAATGAAGAAAATCCCTACCTTATATAAGCGCGAGTTCAGTGGCCACAAGATTACCGGAATCCGTGACGAGATTATGCCGGGTTGTGAGGCAGCGCTGACGGATGAGAGCATTGCCACATTGAAGCTTGACGGTGCCTGCTGCGCGATTATTAACGGCGAATTCTACAAGCGCTTTGATGCCAAGCCGGGCAGAGCAGTACCGGAGGGCGCGATCCCGTGTGACGAGCCAGACCCGGTAACTGGCCACTGGCCCCACTGGGTGAAAGTGGCGGCAGATAACCTCGCGGACAAATGGTTTGTGGCGGCACGAAACAACAGCTGGGATGACCTGCCGGATGCAACTTATGAGGCGATTGGACCGCACTTCCAGAAGAATCCCTACGGGCTGGACAAGGACGTGCTGGTGCGGCATGGCACGATCAGTATTGATATCCCGAACCTAAGCTTTGAGGGAATCCGGCGCGGGTTGGAGTTGGCCGCCATGGAGGGCATCGTGTTCTGGCATGAAGGAGCACCGCTGTGCAAAATCAAGCGCAGTGACTTTGGCTTTAAGTGGCCGGTGACGCAAGACGAGCTGAACGCGGAGTTTGGGGCAAATAATCCTGATCCGTGCGAGTTGGTGCGACGGACGGCGGCTATGTACAGCAGACATGAATTTCCGGCAGATATGACCAAGATGTTTGATGCTGAACATGAAGCCACCAAGGAGGAAGCGAAGGCATGAAAATTATTGACTTCGAACGCAAGGGCAACCTGGTACGGTTCTACCTGGGTGATGATGACCTGGTGGAATGGTACGGCGATGACTGGAACGATACGCCGTATGAACACAACGCAGAACGAGTCTATGACGAATACATCAAAGGTTACTGCGATATGATGTTCCCGTTTGACGACCTGGTACTGGAACCTTGCTGCGGGACCTGCAACAGCGGCTGGTGCAAAGACGATATGGTGGCGCAGAAAGTGCCTTGCATTATTCAGGTGCCGGCTGCAGTACATAGTGACAGCTTTGATGAAAGTTTTGACCACTGGGTTGGAGCCAAGGATGTAAATAAGTTTTACTTTGGCATGACACTGGGAGCTGATAGCTCTACCGTCATCAAATACGAAAATCATATGAATAAGGAGAACAGACAATGCGATTGATTGACGCTGATGCCATGCAAGTTGAATGGCTGGCCAGAGAGCTTGATAACAAAACTTATAATACAAACGACATGCTTGACAGTATTGACGAGCAGCCCAGTATTGACCCCGAATACAAACGCCCCACGACGTATATTGTTGGCGAGCAGGTACCGACTGAACATATCAAAGATTACAATCATACGATCGCCTTAATGTTTGAAGATATGGTGGATTTTGCTGATCGTTATGGTTTTAGCCGTGATGAGATAGTAAGCAGCATGATCTACGATATGCACACTTTGAGCGGTTACTGCGATATGAATAAATACCGGCCGTTGCCGGAATAAAAGAGGTGCGGCATGACGATTGAATTATGGCGGGGCAGCTGAACGTCCGCAAGCAATTTGATTTTGAATAATGGGGTCAAGGACAGTGATACCCATATTTTTACAAGGAGATTTTTTATGGGAAATTTGCAGGTATTTGATATCAAGGAGTTTGTGAACCGTGGCAACGGGCATGCCGGAACCCAGACCCTGATCACACCCAAGGGACGCGAGACGTTCCGGCTGCTGATGGAAGCCGAAGGACTGATTGGTATGTCGGACGATACTGAGGACATGGCCGATGCTGGTTGAAACAATTTATACGGGTATAAAGATTTGCGCTTTGGCTAGTGTGTGCGCCTATGGCTGGCTGAGAGTACAGCAGGAACGCAAAGCTGAGACAGCTAAAGAACAGGCAGAAAAAACTACATGCAAGAATTGCTGTTACTGTCGGATGATTATGACTGATAGCCGGATTGTCTGCGAACTAGAAGAGAAGCCGATAGAACAACCTGCCCATTGCACGCTATTTACAGAATGGCCTGAAGACTACACGTCCAGCTTATGTTTATACTGCAAACACTGCAAAAACTATGGCAAGTTTTTTGTTCGTTGCGATATAAGCGGGTTGCGTGATAAAGCCGAAATTACCTGTATTAACTATGAAAAGCGCCGCAAATACTTCCCAGATCTAGGAGGAATACACTAATGACCAATGAAGAATTTGAAACCCGCAAGAAAGAGACTGCCAGTAACCTGCAATTATTGCTTGACGAGATGCGGCAACTACACGACTGGATTGTGCTTAACCCAGTAACAGATATTACACCCGAAAACTATAAGGACTGGGAGAATTCGTTCGGTGCTCTACTTGACAGTTTCGAGATCCTAGACTGCAACTAATAAGGAGAAACTTTATGTCAAAGTTAAAAATTGCCAGTGCTATAACTTACGCTTGCGCTGCAGCCACTGCGATATTGGCTGTTGGAGCCGCTGTACACTTTGGCCTTTACTTAGAAGCTAAAGCGCCAAAGGCTGTAGACACAACTGCTGTATATACCACGCACAAGATCTCCTACGCATTCCTTGAAACGCGGCCGTATACAAACCGGTATGGCGGCATTTGCGGCGCTGACACATACCTGCACTGCGGCGTGATACAGGATGATGGGAGCATAAAAGAAGAAACCGAGGATGTAGATTACGTCACCATAAAATATTCTGGCGAAGATTACAGCTACAAGGCCGACTTTTACGACCGCACCACATACGACAATGAATCGTTCGAAGATCGGTATACCAGCACGGTGTACTACCTGACCGACGAGATGATGCGAGACCTGGGTACCGGAGGCAGCATATGAACGAGGCGTGGGAATCTACAGTGGATGCTATACTGATGATTTACATATATGGACCGCTGATGCTGTTGATGTTGGGGATTAACTGTACGCTGTTGATTTTTAGCGTGTGGAAGATTGTAACAATAGCAAAACACATCGCCAAAAGATATTACGAAAAGTTCATATGTAAAATCTTCATGAACAATAAAAACGAAAAATAAGGTGGAAAATTTTTTATGGCACGACTGATTGATGCGGAGGAGTTTGAGGCGTACTGCATTGAGCGCGACCCGAAGTATTCAGAGGCCGAATGGCAGGCTTACCTGGATGGTGTACAGCGGGTTTTGGAAGCCATTGATGCGGCACCCACCATGACAAAATATGTGCGGTGTGAGGATTGCGATAGCTCATTTGAAACTCCTGATTGTCTTTACTGTATGCTATATGGTCGCCAGACAACAAAGGAGGGGTTCTGTGATGAGGGGTATATCAAATAAACGATACAGAGATCTTATGGAGATATCAAATCTGTATCTGCGTGGAGAGAAAACACTGGATGAGGTTGTGGATGCAATCAGGCTGATGCTGGCATATGACATGTGGACAAAAATGTTTGAGGAAGCCGATGTTAAAGTCGATGCCATTGGCGGACATGGCCCTGCAAGCCCCTATGACGAGCCTTTGATCGCAGAAACAAATTATTCAGCCCAGCTAAGATACGAGCTGGAAACGCCTGTACGGCAGGCTAAGGAGGTGGATAAAGCATATGACAAGACTTGAAAAGTTACAAAGCGCAACGGCGGACGATCTGGCCAACCTGTTTATTATCATGGATGACGAAGGCGGGTACCTGCCGCTGCTGATGCCAATGAACCTGGTGAAAGATCCTGACAACCTGGACGAGATTATTCATGACCAGAACAAATGGTTGCAGGGCGAATATTGGCCGGGAGATTTTGGGCTTGGTTGTTTTAAGGAACCAGTAATGCCGGAACCAGCGATCTATTCATAAACTGCGACACCGCACGGTATAACATGGCCTGAGACGCGCAGGGACGCGCTATGAGCCACGACACAAGGAGATACGACATGCGATACATAAACCAGCAGGATGCGTTAAAAGCGCTGGGAGACGAGCCTGGAAGAACTATTTAACGCAAAAGAAAGAGCGTGACTTTATCAGCGCCGGATCAGCCAGGACTGGACAAGAAAGCGGTTGTTTGCAGCGGGTCAAAAAACCAGAGGAATACACCAATGGCTTGACCTAAACGAACAGCGCTATGACCTGGGACTATTTTTGAAGCGACACGTTACGGCCTGGGCGATTGTATAAAACCAGGAACGAAAAAACCAAGGACGCGATCCCACCAAAACCCATGCGCCCACACAGGGTTAAAGGGGTACGGTTGAGCTTGGGATGCACGCAGAACAAGCGAAATGGTCGGCGGATACGAATTCCCGGAGGGCCAAACGCCGAGCAAAAGTACCACCTATATTTCTTTATTAAGGTTTTTCTTATTAAGCGTAAGTGAATGTTGGTTTTACCCCAGGTTTTTCGTTGTTCAAAAACGGATTGGACTGCGGATTTTGCATCGTTTCTGAACATCGTTTTCCAAAATGCGTTTTTCGAGCCGTTTTTTAAGAATTGAATGATTATTTTCGAGCCGTTTTTTAATGCGGCAAAGGAGTGTTTTTTAATGTATACGAATGGTTCCTACTTAGCAAAGCAGGTTATGCAGGTGCCGGAAGAGTTGATTTTGCGCAAGGACGTGTCGGAGTTACTGCCGGTTTACATGCTGATGTACGCAAAGTATTCGCCGTTTTACGATTTACGATTTTACAGTTATACGAGCCTGTCAGAGCTGGTCGAGCTGGCTGGAACGTTTGGGAAAGATTTCCAGCACCGCAGATACTACAACCGTGCGGCAGATGCAGTTGAGTTTTTAGAAGCATGTGGCGTGATTATGACAGAGGGGTACAACCGGGCAAAACCGACCAAACCGTTTAAGTATCGGTTCAAAGATCTGAACGAGGTATTTGGCAAAGAAGACAAGGACGGAAAGTTTGGTTATGCTTCACTGACCTCAAACGAATATTTCTTGCTGCTAAACAGAGTGGCTACTGCCTATTCTACCGGGCGTGGCACGAACAATTTGTACCGGATCTACTGTTACCTGCGGTTGCGGTACCGTCTGTGGCAGCGTACATACGGTAAGGAAAAGATGGGGTTTGTGGCAACGTGGGTAGGATATATTAAAGCGATTTCCAAAGAACTGCACTTGGCCGACAAGACCGTATCAAACGCAATCCGAGTTATGTACCAGTGTGGATTGGTAGTGCCGTACTATGGAGCGATTGAAAAAGGGCGTTTGGAATCTGACCGGCCGGAGATGATTTTGGCGCTCCCGCTAATGTGTGGCGACAACATGGTGGAGAAGGTTGTGCGCGAAACAAAGAACCGGTACCGGCGCAAACCCAACCGAGCAGGCTCCAACTGGTACCCGGCAGGCCAGACATGCGGAGCGGAGGACAAGCCAGAACCAGCAGAGGAGGTGATACCGGAACCGGAACAGGAAACCTCACCAGAGCCGCCGATGGAAGAGTTGTGCAACACCCAGTTTTGCGACGGGTGGGAGATGCCGCCTGATAACTACAGTGACTGGGGATTGCGTGAGGATGAAATATTCTAAGCAAAACGAACGTATATTGCCCACTTTACCTTTTCTACGAAAAAATATTTTTTGGAGGTATAAAACTTTGAACAAAAAAGAAGCTGAAACTTTGTTGATACTGACAAATTTTCTGCATGACCTGTGGCAGGGATTTAAGGCCATGGTGCTGGTTGGAAGCTGCATTGTGGTGATCCGGCTGGCGTTGCAGATGTTGGGCACTATGGCCACGGTTGGAATTTTTGTGGCGCTGCCGGTTTTATACGCGCTGCTGTGGGCGGCACTTTCCCGTGAAGCGTTTGACAGCGGGCGGGTTAGCATTGAAAAGATTTACAACCTGGAAAAAGCCGAGGACAAAGAGAATGACCCGGATAACAAGGAGGACGAGTAATGTTCGCACCACCACTATATATTGTGCGAAAGTTGAACCTGACCTACATTATCAACCATGACTACAACATCCAGATCAGCCAGGAGGAGGAAGAGCGCTTTTATGTAAAGCAGGGTGACAACATGCTGTTCCGGCAGATCCGGCTGCTTACATATGAAAGCAACGAGTACAACCGGTTTGTTGTGTTTGTGGATTGCGTGGGTGGCCAGAACAAGAAGGCGGCCATGAAGCGGTTGATCCAGCACGGGTTTAAGATTGGAAAGCAAGAGTTTGTGCTGAGTGAACGCAGCGCCAGTATGGTGCGGCAGGGAATCTTGAGCTTTGTGGACAGGCGGTTGGCCCACGACCTTGACGTGAGAATCACAATGGGAATACAAATTCAGGAAACAGTATTGAGTAGTTGTTAAAATTGCTCCTATAGCAAGTAATTGTTATTAGCAAACTCCTTTAATTGCTGGAACGCCTTTAGAGCTTAGTAGGCTACAACACAGTGATGAAACAAGCGCAAGTGTGAGAGCTAGAAAACTACCAAGATTAGGTAATCAGCAGCGAAGCTCCGAACAGGGGAACGTTCATCGACTACCGCGAATGCGGGTAAGGCAAAGCGCCGAGAATGGGGAGCATCCTACTGGGATGAAGATATAGTCAGTGCATCTATGGAAACATAGAGAAATGAGGCTTTGATATATAATTGCAAGCTGAAACTTTTGCGCCTAGCGAACGCAGAAGAACAAACCAGAAATTTTACGCTTATCGCGGTCTGATGTATTCCAGCTGCCACTGCATTGAGAACTGGTATCCGACCATTGTGGTAGTGCCGGACTGTTTTGTGACGATACCAAACCAGAACATTAAATATGTATATGACCGCAAGATCCAGTTCAAAGACCGCAAGACCGGGGCTGACCGCGAGTGGGTACAGAAAGACATTGCAGAAACTACCCGCGACATTGAGATAAATGCCTTTGACGGCTGCGGGATTGCACACCCCAAGATTATGCAGGAGATACAGCGGCGGTTGGGCAGTGAGACGCCCGTGACCAGTGTGGTGTGGCGTATGCCGTACTTTAAGGGTGTACTGAACCAGATGGATTATGAAACGTTTTTTGCAGAACGCGGGGTACGGTTTATTAAAGACATTTGGGGCGTGGAACACGATGTCAGCCCAGGGGCTGAACCCAAGATTATTGCGTGTGAGAGCATGTACAAGGGGTACAAGTATTTTAAGAAGACCGGCACGATTGCGGACTGGGAGGAATACTGGTACCAGTTCAAGAAGAATAAGCACTGCATTGGCATTGCAAAGTGGCAGTTTGATATTGACACAGAACCGCTATACACCCGCGGCAACTACCAGATTTTGCAGGACCTTGATTTGCCGGTAGACGAGTTTGAGCATCTGGCAGATTACAGCATTGATTGGGTTGAAAAGATTGAGAACGGTGACCCGGTATACACCTACTGCTTTTTGGGCATGCTGGCTGACCGGCACAAACCGCTGAATAATTATTGCGCGGCGATTTTGAAGAACCCGGAGATGCTGAAAGAGGAGGGGGTGCGAAAGTACATAACCAACCTGCTTGGAAAATATAAGGACGACATGAAGTGCGGTAAGTTGTGGCTGCGCGGAAGCTTTAAGTTCTTAGTGCCTGACCTGATTATGCTGATGGAACACATTGCCGGCCTACCCTTGAAGGGGGCGCTGGAGGCGGATGAGTTTTACAGTTTTGACAGAACAGGAACAACGCTTGGCGAACGGCTAATTGAACGCAATCCACACATTTGCAAGAGCGAGCATGTAATCCTGAAGGGCGTGACCAACCCGCTGCTGGAAAAATATTGCGGCCAGTTGGTGAACACGTTGATTGTTAATTGCAAGAGTATTACCCCGCAGAGATTAAATGGCGCGGATCGGATGATGGTCCGGGGCTGTGGTAACACAGCATTTGGAACGGTGTGAACCCCTCGTCAGGGGTGTGGCCCATATGGGCTGCTAACAGGGAATGCCTGCCTGAGAGACGGCAGGAGAATCCTGTGGCTGGAAACGGCTGCAACGACTATCTGGGATGAGTGTACCAGGGTAAGGCTGCTATTGACACGCAGTTTGGAGCGCACCGCTGCCGGGAAACCGGTAGAAGATATAGTCTATACCTATAAAAAACAACGTAGGTATGTACGATGGCGATTTAACTTTGCTTCTTGACAGCCCTTTGATGATGAAGGGTGTGGACAGGAACGCAAAAATTGTAATTGACATTGAAGATAAAGTAACTGCGCTGGCGGAGAAGGACACGATCCAGAACCGCACGGCGTGCATTATGCGCAGCTTGAAGAGTTTGATTGGTGAAATTTCCAATTACGCGAGCTGCTACCACAACAAAACACCAAAAACCGAGAAGCAGAAAGAAACATACGCCCGGTATGTTGACCTGCTCTCCATAACCAACGGTGGCTTCGCCGTTGTAAAACCGCGTGAATGCCTTATCAGCAGTGTCGCCTAATAGGCGGCTAACGGTGAAACTCTTTACAATACAGCGTAAAGACAATACCGTGCCAAGCTTTGATTGCCAGTTACTGGTAATTACTGAAGGTGTAAAGACTAGGGGTGATGAGTGTAGCCCTGTAGGCCGGGAGATGATAGCCCGGACGCCAAGCGCGTGGCCATGGAAACATGGAAGAGATAGTCTGGCCTGTATGGTGACATACGGGGTAATTGAAAAACGAAAGCCATCAAGAATCGGTGGCCCTGTGCGGTGACGCGCAGTGGAAACAGCTGGTGAACCTGCAAGAGCAGGGTGTACACAGGACAAATGTGGAAACGCAGGAAATGGCGTTTTGTCTGTGTGCTAACAGGGAAACTATCATGGTTAATACAATCCTGTGCCAAGCCTTATACATATAATAAGGAAGGTCAAGAGACTAGCCCGCAAGGGATGTACGCGATCCGGTGAAAATCCGGCGTGGAAGTGCCAGCCTCTCATACACGCCAAGAGTGTGAGATGATGATATAGTCCACAAGCAAGAATGCGATTTTGCAAAAACCGGTGTGTTGTACCCGGTGCCGCGGCAGATTGCCAAGTATGGCAGACCTTTGCCGTATTTTATGAAGTATGCAAGCCCGTACTACAAGCGGATGAAGCGCCTGAGCTGCGCCCACAGCAACATGAATAAGATGTGTTGGGTTATTGAAAAGTGGGCGGACGGGCTGCGCCACAAAAGGAGTGACGGGTTTGATTACACAATTATGATTGACGGGAAGGTGGGATTTAGCCAGGAGCATTTTGATGCGATTGAAAAAATCTATTTTGAGTTTAATAAAACGGTAGCCGAGCTGGCAGAGACTGAACACCATTGCCGTTACTTTGACCGGTTCAAAGATGAGCTGGAGGCTGAGGGCGTTACAAAGGAGTTTGCCGCCAACTTTGAGGTTGACTGGCAGTTGTACTATAACAAGTTCCGTGCCCGGTGTGCAGAGATTTGCCTTGACCCCAAAGAACTGGCCAACATTGCCGTGATGCTTTGCTACCAGAAATACCCCCGCCGCAGCAAGAAGTTTATGTGGGTGGTGGCCGGCACCGGAATTGTGGAGAACATCCAGCAGGTGAACATTTGCTTGCCGCAGCTGTGCGATGACGGTGAATACGAGTACCTGGGCAAGCGTTATGCCCTGGTGCCGGTTGGCAACGAACTGAACATTGAACCGATTGAAGGAGGAGAGGGGTAATGTATTACAGCTATTATTGCAATGAAAAGATGCTGCTGGATAACTTTGACGATTACAATGAAAGCCCGCGGCTGTTACGGCGGCTGTTGGCGCAGAGTGGGTATGAGCCAGATTTTTGTGCAGATATGCAGCTGGCCCATACAGACCCCAAGTACATAAGGCAGTATGACCGGTTGGACCTAATCCAGCAGTACAAGAAAAAACAGCTGAAGAAGTGTGGACTGCGGCAGGTTGACAAGATCTACCTTTATGAGAGCGACCTGACTTACATCCGGCTGGCGATCCGTACTTATGGGCTGACGCAGCGACAGGTGAAGGTTTTGCTTGGCGTGATTGTTATGTGCCGGCTGAATGGTAGTGACACGCTGGATCTGATGAACCGATACAGGATCAAACAGTTTTGCTCTTGCTTTGGGCGAGATGTGACGGCGATACACATTGATGGCGCGAACTGGTGGGACGGTTATGAAGCGCCGGTGGAGCTGGATGTGCTGAGTGACAAGTGCGGTATATTGAACCGAATTACTTGCAAGCCGGGTCCGGGGCGGATTGGCTGTTTGTATGAGTACCCGTTTTATGATCACAAAAGCGAAGGTGTTTACTGCTGGGATGTGACGGCAGAGAACAACCGGTTGGATATGGATAAATTGTGCGCAAAGATTGGGTTGTTTGACAACCGGTACTGCGAAAAGTGCGGGGAAGAGATTGCGTGGAATGCCAAGACACACTACTGCAAGACCTGCGCGGAATTGGAGAAAAACGCCAAGACATTGGCCCGCGTGACCCGCTACAGAAACAAAAATAATACCTTGTAACGCTTGAAGCTGAAAACCCCCTATATATGATTATAGAGGGTGGAGTGCCCCTGACCATTATGGCCGGGGGTTCTTTTATTCTCAGATTATTTTTTTATAAGGAGATTTTTGAAGATGATTGTTATTTCTAAGGAAGAAGCAAAAATGTTGCGCAAGAAGTTCCCCGGTGTGCATATGGTTACGACCGTGAACAAGACGATGGTGGACGAGCTGCCGTATGTGCTGCAGGCTTTGCCTAACAACTATTTTGCGCAGGAAGCTTTGGCTGAGATGGAGCGTGGCCAGCGCCGCACCGGAATTGTGAATACACGGGGTGACGTGAATGCTTGAACTGCACAAGCTTGCCAAGGAAACTGACAATGAATACATCTACCGCATTTGTGCTGCCAAGGACCAGATTGGCACCTGGGACGATGTGGCGGATGTAATCAATAAAGAGCTGGGCCAGGACAAGGATGAGTGCGTATACCGCAAGAACTGGAAGGCGTTCAGCATGCTGGCGCACGCCAGTGAAACCAACTTGAGTGACGCCCAGCAGATTTTGGGCGAGATTAAAGAGCAACGCCGCGAGCTGGAGAAAGAAAAGGTTAAGCTGCGGGACGAGCGCAATGAAGTGAGCCGTCTGATGCGGGTACAAGCCCGTGGAGAGAGTATGCGAGAGCTGATTGAACGGCGGTTCAGCGCTTATAAGCCGGAGACTTTTGAACACATTGGGGTGGTTAGTACAGAGGCACTGACGACCGACCTGATTGTTCACCTGACCGACCTGCATGCGGGAGTCAAGATTGAGAACCTTTACAACAGCTTTGACCAACAGGTACTGCGTGCCCGGCTGAAGCGTTATGCGGAAAAGGTATATGTGATCCAGCAGCGCCACAATGGTCAGAACTGTTTTTTGGTGCTGGGCGGCGACCTGGTAAACGGTGAGATCCACCTGAACAACCGGTTGGAAAACAACGAGAATGTAGTGGACCAGGTAATTAGCGCTGGGGAAGCCGTGAGTTGGTTTGTGGCTGAACTGAGCCGCATGTTTGAACATGTATACATTTATAGTGTGCCGGGCAACCACAGCCGGGTGTTCCCCGCCAAGGAAGATAACCAGCACGGTGAATATCTGGACAAACTTGTGACTTATATTGTGGACGCACGCTGTGCGGCACTTGGCAATGTAGAAACCTACCAGAATACGATTGACGAGACGATTGCGGACTTTATGGTACGCGGCCGATTGGTGTATGCAGTGCATGGTGACAAAGACACACCGGGCAGCGTGGTACAGACCTTGACTATGATGACAGGTGATAAGCCTGACATTGTGCTGATGGGACACCGCCACACCAATGCCCTGACGACTGTATACGATACGAAAGTGTACGAAAGCGGCTGTGTGGATGGCGCGGACAACTACTGCATGGATAAGAGATTGCGAAATAAACCGGAGCAGAACGTGCTGGTGGTGAATGCTTACGGCGTGGACTGCTGTTACGATATTACGCTGGATTAGAGCGTGGGATTTTTTGATGAGAGGGGATGGTTTTTAGAGTGGGTGAGCATGAGAAGAAGCAGCCCGAATACTTTTGCAGTTATTCAGCGCGGCTTACGAATTTTTTGAAGGCGTTTGGTTTGAGCTATGAGAGCCGGCAGATAAACCCCATTACCCAGACAAGCTACTGTGTGTTTAAGCGCAGCCAGAAACTGATGGATGTGGTGGAGTTTTGGAACGAGTGCCGGAACAACTTCCGTGATTATGATGAGAACGGGAACCGCGCCGATAAGGCGGGTGACTGAACATGGCCGGAAGACCGAAAGGCTCTAAAAATAAAGCTACAATTTTACGAGAAAACGCAGAAGCGCAGGCCAAGATCCGCCGCATGATGGCAGAGGACGATGGGCCTGCGTATTTTGTTTGTGCCTGCTGCGGCAAGCGGTTCATGCACCAGAAGGATAATTTTTCCCCTGCGCAAAGCGAGCTGTGGCGAGGGAACAACCATTACTTTCCGGTATGCAAAAGCTGCATGGACAAGCTGGTTGACCATTACACCCAGGCGCTGGGCAATGAGGATGAGGCCATGAAGCGGGTGTGCATGCTGTTTGACATTTATTACAGCGAGGGCCTGCTGAAAAGCACGGCAAAGCACGCCCCGAACACAAGCCGGATGACAGCTTGGATCAGACATTGCAATATGACCCAGAACCATGGCAAGACCTTTGATACCTACCTGGAAGAAATCAACGGGCGGGTAATCAATGATGTGAGCGATATCAGCGAGACACGACCAAATGGCGGCAAGGTAAGCCAGCGCATGGTTGGGTTTTGGGGGCCAGGGTTCAACGAGGCCGAGTATGTGCGGCTGGACAATGAGTACAAGGACTGGATTACCCGGTATGAGTGCTCCACCAAGGCGCAGGAAGAATTGTTCAAAGCAATCAGTATGGCGCAGATTATGCTGACCAAGGCATACCAGACGGGTGACACCAAGAAGGTAAAAGAGGCCAGCGATACTTTGCAGAACCTGCTGGGCAGCGCCAATATTAAGCCAAACCAGACGAACGATAATGCGTTGGCAGAGGCAAATACCTTTGGCACTTTGATTAAAAAGTGGGAAGACAAAAAGCCGATCCCGGAAGCTGCACCCGAATGGCGGGATGTGGATGGGATTGGTAAATATTTCCGTACTTGGGTGACAGGACCAATGATGGAACTGTTCAAGATCAAGAACCCATGGCAGAAAGAATACGAGGAAGGCATGGCACCTTATACGGCGCACCGACCTGAATACACCGGCGGAGAAGAGGAAGAGAACGAGAGTATCCGCAACGCCATTTTTGGCACCCCCGGAGAGTGAGGTGGTGCTTGAATGGTGAAGAAAACTGCAAGAGAGGTTACGGAAGATAAGACAAGCCGGATCATGAATGCCGTGGCGCTGTGGGCCAGCTTTTACCGGGCAAACCCGCAGAGGTTTTGCAAGGATTATTTGAACGTAAACCTGAAGATGTTCCAACAGATTTTGATTTATTGCATGGCGCTATGCACAAATTTTTGTTTTATAGCGGCGCGTGGTCAACACTAGGCCCCCAGGTTGGGAAACCAGCTTGAGAGAACCGGACAAAATCGGTAGAGGCTGTAAAATGCTAATACCGAGATAACCTACCTTTTTAATAGAAGGAGGTATTGTAACGCATAGGCAGTGAACCTGTTACTGACAGAATATAATCCGCCCACGAGTGCCCGGCACCCTTAGAGGGTGAAAATGTATGCTGAACTTATGGGAAACCATAAGAACTGCCGGATAAAAAGCCGGTAGGATAACATTATTGCTAGGCAAGACGTTCCTATGTGCAATTTTCTGCTGTTGGAAAGCGATCTTGTACCCAGGCAGCTTGATTGTGATTGCGAGCAAAACGCGAAACCAGGGCAGCTTGGTACTGAAAAAGATTGAGCAGGAGTTGGTGCCGCGAAGCCCATTACTGCGCAGTGAGATAAAAGATATAACGATAAACCAGAGTGTGGCGAAGATAACCTTCCGCAATGACAGCGTGATTGAGGTTGTGACCGCCGCAGATACTGCCCGTGGCGGCCGTGCGAGTTTGCTGATCATTGACGAGTACCGCATGGTTGACAAGGAAGTGCTGGATCTGGTTTTGAAGAAGTTTTTGAACTACATCCGCCACCCCGGCTACATGGATAATCCCAAGTATGCTCATTTGGCGGAACGCAACCAGCAGATGTACCTAAGCTCTGCATGGTTTGAACAGCACTGGTCATGGGATTTGTGCAAAGATTACTTTGTGAACATGTTTGACACCACGAAAAATTACTATTGTTTCCGATTCCCATACCAGATGAGTATTAAGGAAAACCTGCTGTTGAAGAGCCAGGTAGAAGACGAGATGACAGAATCGACGTTTTCTGACATACGGTTCCGCATGGAAAATGAGGCGTTGTTTATTGGCACGACAGACGGTGGGCTATTTAGCTTTGACGACATTAACAAGCAGCGCAAAATCATAAAAGCGTTCTATGCGCCAAACATGATTTTGAACAATAAGGCGGCTTGCCAATTGCCGGCCAAGAAGACTGGTGAGAAGCGGATTTTGACGGTTGATATTGCCCTGATGAGTTCTAAGCGCCGCGATAATGACGCCACAAGCATCTTTTTGAACAGTTTGGTGCCAGACAGTACAGGCAAGTGTACCAGCAACATGGTGTACACCGAAAACTGCGAGGGTATTATTACGCAGGATTTGGTGCTGAAGCTACGCCGTTACTTTAAGTATTTTGAGTGTGACTACATTGGCATTGACGCAAAGGGCCTTGGTGCTCCCATTATGGATCTGCTGATGCACGAGTGCTATGACCCGGAGACGGGCGAGACATACCCACCGCTGAACTGCTGCAATAACCCGGATTTCCAGGAGCGGTGCCCCGATAAGACGGCACCCAAGGTGATTTGGGCGATCATGGGCAGCAGCCAGTTTAATAACGATGTGACAATTGCGTTGCGAAGCGGAATCCAACAGGGGAGAATCCGGTTTTTGGAATCCGAATATGACTGCGAAGAGATTTTGCGGGCGAACATTAAAGGTTACGACAAGCTTTCACCCATGGAGAAGATGGCGCTGCAGATGCCGTACATCAATACCGGATTGGCTGTAAATGAGTTGGTGAACCTGGAATATGAAGCAACGAATAATTTGATCCGTGTGCATGAGAAGCCCGGCGCACGCAAGGACCGTTACAGCAGCCTGAGCTACAACTATTACATTGCGCTGCAGGTTGAACGCATGATGAGTAAAAACTTTATGCGCAATAAGAAGATTGAAATGAACTTTAGAGCGCCCAGACTGCGGCATTAAGGAGGCGGCTATATGGAAGAAATACAGCAGAAAAAGGTCGCCATGATCAGCCCGGACGGCAAGAAAAGCTTTGTGCCATTGACGGAATTTATGAGTAAGGTGCGATATGCGAACCTGGCAAACGTGAAGATCCGCGACCTGGAAAATAACCGCGACTACAACCCTACTTATAAAAAGTACACCAAGAGCCAGATTGTTACCTATTTGGCGAACCCGGCCAACTATGAAGTGCAGCTGCGGCAGATGAGCCAATACCTGTTCAATATTTCGAACTATTACAGGCGGCTGATCCAGTATTTCGCCAACATGAGCACGTTCAGTTACATTGTGGTGCCGTATGGCGTTGATTATTCCAAGAATGTGAACCTGCAAAAATTCAAAAAAGGTTACTATGCGGTGACGGCACAGTTGGAAAAGATGAACCTGCGGCACGAGTTCAGCCGGGCGTTGATGGTGGCGTTCCGTGATGATGTGTATTACGGATACGCATGGGAAACGAACGACAGCTACACATTCCAGCAGCTGGATGCAGACTATTGCAAGATCAGCAGCATTGAGGATGGTGTATACAACTTTGCGTTCAATTTTTCTTACTTTGATTCCCACAATGAGCGATTGCCAAATTTTCCGCCGGAATTTACCACGATGTACAGTGCGTACCAGAAGGATTCCGGCTTGAAGTGGCAGGAGTTGTCAAGTGAAAATTCTATCTGTTTGAAAGTAAACGAGCAGACGTATGTGCCGATTCCGCCGTTTGTGAGCTTGTTCAGCGCACTGGCGGATATTGAAGACTACCGGGCGATCAGCAAGGATGCCAGCGAAGTGAATAATTACAAGGCGTTGGCGCTGGAGATCCCAGTGGGGGATGACGGTACATTTTTGATTGACTACGACCTGTGCAAAGAGTTTTACGACATGCTGTGCAACGTGCTGCCGGAGAACATTGGCGCGATTATGAGTCCGATGAAGATCAGTAGCTGGGACTTTGAAAAAAGTGGAGCTGTAAGCGGCAGTGACGATGTAGCAAAAGCCGAAAATTCGATGTGGAAGCAGGCGGGTGTAAACAACATCTTGTTTGGTGGCGGTGAAGACCCCAGCAGCTCTACGCTGAGCCTTTCTACCGTGAATGACCAGATGATTGTGTTTGCGATGATGCGGCAGATTGAACGCTGGATCAACCGTAAATTAAAGAGTGTTTCGACGGCAGTTAAGTTTAAGGTAAATATTTTAGATGTGACGTATTTTAACCGGCAAGAAGTGCATGACCGCCTTGTAAAAGATGGACAGTACGGAATGCCGGTGCGCAGTGCCATTATGGCGACAAGCGGATACAGCCCAAGCGATGTGGAGAACATGCAGTACCTGGAAAACACGGTATTGAACCTGTCGGCCAATGAGGTGCCGCTGATAAGCTCCAACACGCAGAGCGCTGCTGACAGTAATGCCGCGACAGATGAAGGCGGACGCCCCACCAATGCAAGTGAGGGTAAGGCGCTGACAGACGCAGGCGAGAACAGCAGCGAGGAAGACCTGGCGACAGGAGGCTGATTTGAGCGATGAAGCGTGAAGTTAAGGTACGCGGCCGTGACATGGTACTATATTTGCTGCGCCAGAAAAAGAAGCTGGTACGGGAAGAGCGCGACAGTGGCGGCCATACAGTATATATTTTTGAACTTGACGACGATGATTTGAAGGCTGTGCAGGAGTTTGCCGCACAGCAGAAAAAACGAAATTACTTTTGAGAGACCGCTATGCAAGCGGCCTTTTTTAGTTTACGGGGTGATTGGATGTGAGTGAGCGGTTGAACCGCCTGCCAATTACCTTTGAAAAAACCGGAGAAGTGATGGGTAAAGATACGCGTTTTATTAACGTGACGATTGATGTGCTGCATACTGGCGGCAACCTGAACGGATCGCGGTTTGAAAAAGAGGTAGTTGACCGGGCAGCAAAGAGTATTGCGAATACCCCGATCCTTGGATACATTGAGCAAAATGACGATGATGAGCTTGATTTTAAGGGCCATGAACATGAGCTGATTGTGGACGAGGACGGGATTCGATATGTATATGCCGGCAGCGCTTACGGTGTGATACCGGAGAGTTGCAACCCGCGCTGGGTAAGCCGGGATGACGGCACAGGAAAGACACGGGAATATTTGCGCGTTGACGGGTTGCTGTGGACCAAGTTTGACGATTCCTGTGGGATTTTTGAGCGGGATGTGGTGAAAGGGCAGAGCATGGAGATCACCAACATGGAAGGCTATGTGGATAAAGACGGCTACTATGTTGTGCAGAATTTTGATTTTGATGGCTGCTGCGTGCTTTCCACCACTGACCCGCAAATCCGACCAGCAATGACGGGCAGCACAGTTACGGCGAATTTTACCGCCGCGACGATTGCGAGCCAGGTTAAGGATATGCTGGCGGAATACACAGCTTTACAGAGATCTGAATCCTCCAAGGAGGCTCAGATAGATAATTTTGCGAAAGGAGACGATTGCTTGAAAGAAAAAGAAGAAATTCTGGCTTCTTACGGCATTGACGCTTCTACGCTGGAGTTCTCTTTGGAGGAAATTACCATTGAGGAACTGAAAGCGAAGTGTGAAGAGATGGCTGCAGCAAAATCTGCCGAGCCGGAAGAGCCGCAGGGTGAACCGGAAAGTGAGCCGGCGGCAGAGCCTGCTGCTGAACCCGCAGAACCCGAAACCCCGGCAGAACCGGAAGACGGCGAGCCTGCTGCAGATTACAGCCTGAACCTGTGCGACAAGCTGAACGAAGTAAACGAGGCCATTAGCGCTGAAACCATGATTGACCCGTGGGGCTATGAAGTGAGCCGCTATTGGCTGCAGGATGTGCAGGATGATCTTGCCGTTGTGATGGATTGCCAGGATTGGAAGATCTACAGCTTTACCTTTACCATGGATGGCGACAACGTGAAAGTTGATTTTGCCAGCAAGAAACGCATGAAGGTAAAGTATGAAGCCTGGGATGAAGGCAGTGCCGATATGGGCGTGCCCGCGTTGTACAGCACCATGGGCGACAAGGCCAAAGAGCAGACCGAAAAACTGGAGGCTGCCAACAAGCAGTACAGCGAACTGAAAGCAGAGTATGACGAGATGAAGCCGAAATATGATGCTTACGTTGCGGCCGAGGCTGCTGCTGCCAAAGAAGAAGAGAGCGCTAAACGCGAACAGCTGTTTGCCGTTATGGATCAGAAGCTGGATGGCGATGCTGATTATGCCAAGCTGCGAGATAACAAGACGATGGAGTTTACCGTTTTGGAAGATGCTTGCTACAAGCTGTTGGGCAAAAAGGCCGCTGAGTTCAGTTATGTTCCGTCCAAAGAAAAGAAGGGCGAGGTAAACAAGGTACGGTTTGGCGTGAATGGCACCCAGAAAACAGAGAAGCGCTATGGCGACCTGTTTGAACGTTACCTGCATACAAAAGAGTAAAAAAAAGGAGTTACATATTATGGCTAACATTAAACATGCTGTTGTTGGCACCGATATGCTGGTTGGTTCCAGCAACGCTGCCTACCTGAAGAGTGTTGTTTTTTACAAGGATGGCAGCCCTGCCGCCATTGATAATGGCAACATTGTTGTGATTGGTGATGCAATCGGCCCTGAAACCTACAAGGCTGAAGCACCTGCTGCTGATTCCAAGCGCCCTATGCTGGCCCTGGTTGCCGGTGTTGAGCTGTTTTACGATGAGACCCGCACCCATTACCTGACCGAGTGGGAGAACGAAGCTGGCAAGCCTGTTCGCGTTTACCTGCTGGTTGCCGGTGCTGATTCTTTCCGCGTTACTGCTGAAGCTTTTGACGGTACCCCCGAAAAGGGCAAGTTTGTTGCCTTTGCTGCTGGTTCTACCAAGCTGAAAATTGAGGCTGATGCTTCTGCTGACAATGTTTTTGGTGTGATCAAGCGCGATCCTGTGAAGGTTGGCTTTGGCGACGGCCAGTATACCTATTACATCGTTGACGTGATCGCCTGATTTTTTGTATCAGCGAGTTAATTATAACTAATTACTGGTGTGGCCTATGGCTGCACCTATCTTTATATGTAAAGGAGTATTAACATGGATGAGAAACTGATTAAGCTGGCCGTTGATGGCTACCATGGCCACCTGGGCGAATACAGCGTGAAAGACAGCCAGGAAGTTCTGCGCCAGGCCATGATTGAGGCTAATAATGGCAAGACCAGCATGAGCTACAAGGATATCCGCGACGGTAAGTGCAGCAACCTGTTTGCTATTACCGAAGTTCTGATTGAAAAGGTCAGTGAAGAGGGCCTGAAGGATGACGAGTTCTTTACCAATTTTATTGAGGACCGCAATACCTCTCTGGGCGATACCAACATTTTCCATACCACCAAGCCGTGCCTGCTGACTGTTGCCGACATTGCTGAAGGCACCCAGGGCGTTCGCCGTCAGCGTCTGGAAGCCGGCCAGGACATTACCGTGAATACCCAGCTGCGTGCTGTGAAGGTTTACGAGGAAATGAACCGCGTGATGGCTGGCCGCATTGACTTTAATGACCTGGTTGACACTGTTGGCCGCAGCTTTACCCAGTATGATCTGGACAGCGCTTATCTGGCATGGACCAGCATGTTTACCAAGCTGGACCCCGTTTATACCCAGAGCGGTTCTTACAATGAGGACAAGCTGCTTGACCTGATTGAGCACATTGAGGCTTCTACCGGCGACACCGCTACGATTGTTGGCACCCGCAAGGCACTGCGCAAGATTACCACTGCTACCATGAGTGAGCGGGCCAAGAGCGACCTGTACAGCATGGGCTACCTGGGCCACATTGCCGGCACTCAGATGGTTGCGATGAAGCAGCGCCACAAGATCGGCTCTACTGAGTTTATTCTGCCTGACGACACTGTTTACATTTTTGCCGGCGACACCAAGCCCGTGAAGCGCGTTACCGAGGGTGAAGTTACCATGCTGATGGGCGACCCGATGAACAAGGCCGACCTGACCCAGGAATTCCTGATGACCAAGCGTACCGGTATTTCCATTATTCTGGACCGCGACTTTGGCAGCTACAAGTTTGCCTGATTTTGAGCTGAACGATACCCCTGCCGCAAGGCGGGGTTCTTTTTTTATATAAGGAATATTTTGGAGGTATATTTTGGCAACTGCGAAGATTACCAATGAGACCATGGTGGAATGCAAGAACGGCACCCATGGCAACTTGTTTTATGCTTCGACCCGCAACCCCGGCTACACCGTTGAGTGGACCGAGTTTGGTGAGGTGCAGGAGATGGACTACGCCGAGCTGCTTGTAATGCGTGGCAGCCAGCCGCGGTTTTTCCGTGATAACTGGATTTTGATTGAGGACGCCAACGTATTGCGCAAGCTGGGTGTGGAACGTTATTACAAGAATGCGCTGACCACGGAGAACTTTGACGAGGTATTTAAGTGGACCCCGGATGAGATCCGCGAGAAGGTGCCCAAGATGAGCGAGGGGATGCGCGACAGCATCCGTATCCGCGCAAAGGAGATGCTGAAAGCAGACCAGCTGGACAGCCGTGCCATGATTAAAGCATTGAACGATGTGCTGGATTGTGACTTGGAAGAATCCGTTGCGTTGGAGGCACCCAAGAAACCCAGAACCCACAAGAGCGGCGTTGAGATTGTGACGATCGGCGGAACCGAAGAATAATGAGAGGAATGGTGCGGGCCAATGGGCACAAGATACGAGGAAGTTTATGAGCGTTACCGTGGCCAAGTCCGCAACTATGAGTTCCTGGACTACGATGCGGTGACAAGAGAAGCAATGCAGCTGGATCTTTTGAAGATGGCGATCAGCGATTTTGAGGATGTGTGCAAACAGGACCTGAATGACAGGGAAGATGACCTGCTGGAGTTCAACATTACGCTGACGAACCGCGAGAAGGATATTTTGGCACTGGGCATGATTGTGCATTTTGTGCGCCAGTATGTTTATAACACAGACGCATTGCAGAACGGATTGAGCACAAAGGATTTTACGTTGTTTTCGCCAGCCAACCTATTGGAGAAGATGACGACCCTGCTGACCACGACAGAGCGGCAGCAGATGAAGGAGATTAACCTATACTCTTTCCGCAATGGGGAAATTGCGAGCTTGACTGAGTGAGGTGGTAGCGTATGAACTATGAGACATATGCTGCTATGCTTGGCAGGCACGGAAGTACGCGGCGTGACCGGATGGTTGAAAAGAGCAAACGGGATACGCTGAGAATGGGGCCTGATTCCCCTGCCTATAAAGAGGTAGAGATTGAGGGGGTACCCCACCACATGATGATTATTAGCAGCACGGTGACAAACCAGAAGATTATACGCACTATGCCGGGCGACAACTTTGAGATTGGAAAAATCATGCTGTTTAGTAAAAGCCATTGGCTGATTACAGAGCGCGATGCGGACGATGAAATAACCGTGCGCGGTAAAATTGAGCTGTGTAACCGGAGCATCCAGTGGCAGAACCATGAGACCGGGGAAATTATTACCCGGTGGGCGGTTGTGGACAAGCCGTATTTTTCCAACCTGAACGAAGATGTATACATGACCATTTCCAGCCGCGAATTCCAGGTGAAAATACCGTATGATGAGGAATCGGCTTTGCTGGATGTGGGGAAACGCCTGATGATGGAGCAGATCAATGGCAAGCCAAAAACTTACCGTGTGACCTGTGTGGACGCTATGACAGAACGCTATGACTGGAATGACGCTCAGACGGGATTTTTGGTTTTGAACCTTGAACAGGACCAGCATGTGGAAGAACAGGATAACGCCGAAAAGATGCTATGCGATTACCAGGAGGTAAAGCAAGCACCGGAGGACGGCGAAGTGGTTATTAAATACGCGGGCGAACCTAAAGTGCGCATTTGCGGGCGTGGCAAGATTTTTAAGGCCACGATTGATGGCAAGCCGCTGCCGGGATGCATCTGGAGCCTGAGCGTTGATGATAAAGCACTTGAAACAAAGGTATACCTTGCCAACAGTGTGCAGTGGAACCGGGTAACTGGGGACAGCTGCCGGGTATGCGCAGAGGATAATGCCGTGCTGAATGGAGCCACCGTGAAATTGACGGTTGTGGCACCGGACGGCAAGAGCACAGACAGCATTGCAGTGAAGGTGGTGGACGTATGAACCTGAGTGAGCTGGGAGAATACAAACACAAAGTAGCCGCCCTGCTGGCACAGGACGACACCATTATTAACCTGCTGCTTGGCCCCGTGGACGATGATACTGACACGGACGAGATGCTATTGGGCGATAAAAGCATTAGTACCGGACATATTTACGAGTTTGAGTATGTGCCGGAGATCAATGAAACGGCGGACACCTACCTGTGCATGGAGACCGTGGTGGCTAAGGCACCGAGCGATACGGCATACAGAGTGTACCTGTACATTTTTGCCTATTGCAATAAGAAGGTAATGAAGAGTTACCGACACCCCGGCGTGCTAGGGACAAAGGCCGATGTGTTGGCCATGAACGTTGACCGTTTGCTGAACGGCAGCGAAGATTTTGGAATTGGGAAGGTACGGTTACTGAACAACGATGTATACAAGCCGAATAATAACTATTACGGCCGCTGCATTACATACGAGGTGATGGCGTTCAACCGCAAGATGGGTGGCGCAAAGTGAAAGTATCGTACTATGAACTGCTGAACCCCGAAGGTTTTATGGTGAAAAATGTGGGCAGAGTACACTCGCCCCGACTGAGCGACATTAACGAGCGCGGCTATATGAGCTATCAGTTTGCGCTAAGTACCTTGCTACTGACACCGCAGGCGATGTTTGAAGACATTGCCAAAGTAACAGGGCAGGAGAACCCGTATGAAACTTTGAGCGAGGAGGAAAAAGCCACCATTAACACCTTTGATTTATTAAGTATGAGCAAAGAAAGCCAGGCGGAGATGATTGCCGCACTGGCCTTTTTTATTGATGCGCCACTTGAATATGACGAAGCGCACCATGCTGTACTGGTGAATAAAACCGAGGTGGACGATAAGATCCTGATTGATGGTTCCATAACGCGAGATAACTGGGCAGAGATTTGCGACATTTGCCTGCAAACCGCGTACATAGACCAGAAGCGGGAGGAAAACTTGAAGTTCAAAAATGAGGCTGCCCGCAAGTTTTATGAACGATTCCAAAAGAAAAAGGCTGAATATGAAAAATCGAAACGAAAAGAGCATAAGAGTAACCCTGATTTGGAGTTGGGGAACATCATCTCTGCGCTGGCGACAAACCATAACAGCCTGAATTATACGAATATTTATGATTTGACGGTGTACCAGGTACATGACACTTTTAACCGTCAGAACATAAAAAAACAAAATGAGATCCATGACATGAACTATGCCGTATGGGGTGGCGAGAACGACCTTGGCGGATGGTACAAACACATGGAGACTGATAAATGATAACGGAGGAATAAGATATGGCTGTAAATCCGAATATGGCGAACCGTGAAGTTGCTGATCTGGTTCTGCTTGATTACAAGACCAAGAAAGTTTTTCTGCCCATTGATTTTGCCAACGTGACCACCACTGACTTTACCGCAAACCGCACGTTTGCAAAGGGCGGCCAGGGCGCACCGAACCGTGTTGGCTTTGATAGCGAGCGTGCAGGCACCCTGAAAGTTGACACCCAGATCATGCCTGTTAAGCTGTTTGCCCTGCTGAGCGGCCAGGACATTGGTAAGGTTGCAAAGATTATGAAGCGCGAGGTACTGACCGCTACCACTGACGGCATTGAACTGAGTGAGACCCCGAAGGCCGGCACTGTGCAGGTTTTTGCTGTTTCTGACGACGCCGGTACTGAGATCAGTGATCTTACCACCAACGACAAGAAGGTTACTGGTGCTGGCCTGCAGGACGGCAAGAACTATGTTGCCTACTACTTCTACGACAAGAATGATGGTGTTCAGACTGTCAAGTTTGATTCTGACACATTCCCGCGTGCCTTTGAGGTCCACGGTATGATGCCGTTCAAGACCGAGGACGACGAGATTGTGCAGTGTGAGCTGGTTTACTACAAGGCTCAGCCGCAGGCAAGTTTCAGCCTGGCTTTCCAGAACACTGGTGATCCGACCACTGTTTCTATCACCTTTGACTGCATGGCCAATCAGGACGGCGACATTTACAGCATGAACTTTATGGAGTGATCAACGCAAATTCCTACCTTATTATATATAGGTTTGAATTGTGATGTTTGATCCGTGGGGGAGCGAAAAGCTCCTCCATTTTTAGAACGTGAAAGGAGTAGCGTGCATGGAAGACAAGGATACCGGCGGTATTGCCGATGTGAAGATTGAACCTGTTGAAACTGCTGCCCCGCCTAAAGTGCCCCTGAAGCGTCAGGTGCGCCCGCTGAAGGGCGTGGTTGTGTACTGCAACAAGGAACGCGGGTACATGGGTTTTGAATGTGACGGGCACGGCTACCAGGTGCCGGTGAAAGACGGCTATGCCGTGGGCGATGTGGTCAAATTTAAGATTGCAGACGGGAAGATTGAGTTGTGCAAGTAAGCGGACGAAGCAAGTACAATGTGAGCCGTGACAAGAGCAAACGCACCTATGACGGGATTGTGTTTGACTCTGAACTTGAGATGAAATATTACAAGGATGTTGTGCTGCCGGGGGTTGCCAGCGGGGAGATTGTGGATTATCAGCTGCAGAAACCCTATGAGCTACAGCCAAAGTACCGCAAGGAACGTGGGGGAAGAATGGAGACGGTGCGAGCTATTAACTATGTGGCTGATTTTTGGTTGAAGTATAAAGACGGCATGACAGAGGTAATTGACACCAAGGGGTGCCCGGATACTGTGGCACTGATGAAACGGAAGATGTTTGATTACCTGTACCCGGACGAGCATTTGCGTTGGATTGTATACCGTAAACGGCGTGGCGGGTGGATTGATTATGACACGCTGTAAGCTGGCCTGCCCCTGAAAGATGGGGCGGGCTTTTATTTTTTTTGTAAGGAGTTTTTTATGGAAATTAAGAAGAACATCCGTGTGGGCGACAGAATCCGATTTGTGGATTTTGTTTGCGACATGTGCGAGAAGGACGGCAAGCAGTATTACGCGCTGTTTGATTATGCTTGGCGCATTGCGGTGATTACCTTTTTTGCCCCGGAAGCGGAGCTGGACAAGATGGACACAGATGAGATGTGCGACTTTATTTACAGCCGACAGGGTATTGAAATTGTGGAAGACCCAGACATTGCAGTGATTACAGCGGGACTTTATGAGGCATGTGAAGCCGAGATGAAAGACCGGAAAGAAAAATACATGAAGGTATTTGATGCGATCAACCACCCGGACCCGCTTGACCGGATTGCAGATGCCTTTGCAGAAATTGCAGGGAATTTGAGCCAGCTGGGAGACCAGGAGTTTTTGGCTGATCTGGTAAAGAAAGTGCGCGAAGGAGAGCAGCCCGCAAAGAAGCCGCCCGTGAAGATTGAGGTTGTGAACGGCAAGGAGAGTTAAATGGCCAAGACGGTAAGCACACAGAAAGGGCTGGAACTGGAACTGCAGCGGCGAATTAACCTGGCACTGAATGGCGGGGCGAAAACGGCTGTGGAAAATTGTTTGAAGAAGCATATCCAGGAAGATGTACTGGATGTATACCAGCCAAAAGTATATGAGCGCCGCGGCCAGGGCGAAGGGGCATTGGAAGCCGACAGCAGCGTGGTGAGCAGCGTAAGAGAACATGTGCTTACGGTAAAGGATATTGGTGTGCCGAATGAATCAGCCGTTGGTGGGCAGTACAAAACCGGCACCAATACACCGCTTGCTGAGATGGTGGAGAAGGGCGATGTGAAAAACATTTGGGGTTCGCCACCTGATGCGGCCTATTTGCACCCGCGCCCGTTTGTGGCAAACACGGCAAAAGAAATCGCAGATGGGAACAGTGCCGTACATGGAGAGATTGTGAAAGCCATAAAAGAGCAGTTCCCTGATAACTAACGCGACGAGAGCTTCGGCTCTTGTCTTGAGCGGCTGATTTGAAAAGAATCGGCCTTTGAAGGCTTGAGCCGAACCGTAAGGGGGAAAGTATATGGCGGAAGATTTAAGTATTAAGGTAAAAGTGGAACCTGACGGCGGTGGTGTGCAGGGGAAACTGGATGAGATTGCGAAAGACAAAAAGTTTAATGTACAGATTGGCGATAAAAACCTAAAGACACAGCTAAAGAGCATCAGCAAAACCATTTCCGGGGCGATGGAAAAGGCAATGGCCAATACCATGAAGGCTATTGACGACTACGCTAAAAGCGCCCAGCAGGCAGCCGCAGTTATTGAACAGGCACAAAAGCGGGAACAGGCGGCGCTTACTTCTAATATAAATCTACTTACTGGTAGTGTACAGAAACGAAAAGAACTCGCAAGTGCCACTCAAGAGCAGATTGTCGCACAAAAGCAGCTAAATGAGGGAATCAAGCTTACTGCAACACAAGAACGAGAACTTAAAAACAGTATAAATAAAGATACTGAGATTTCGGCTCTTAATACAAAAATAAAGCAGTACCAAAAAATAAAAGAAAATATTTCTGACATCAAAACACTTGTTGCCGAAATAAATGCAGAAACTACAAATTCTAATGACGACGAAAAAGCAAAAAATGGAAACGATGTTTCTTCTGAAATTTCTTCTTTTCAGCAAAAACTTTTAAGCACTCTTAAAAATCCTACATTAAAACAGGGATTACAGGAAAATTCTAATGATATCAGTAAGGATATAGACACTTATTTTTCTTTGATGAGTGATAGCTTTGAGAAAGGCGCAGTAGAGATTAAAAATGTCGTTGGAAACGAAACTGATAAAATCAAACAAGTTTTCAATGTCTTTGAAGATATCGTAAAGTGGGATGATCCTGATGTAGGGTATGAAAGTTTTACTGATTATGTAAAGGATCAGTTGGCGGAGACTGAAGAAGACTCTAACAAGGTAGCGAAACAGTTCAAAACAGTAATTAAGGCTATAGATATGAAGGCATCGGAAGAATTAAATTCTGCCGCCTTGAATTATACTGCGACTCTTAAAAGCTTGTTTGAAAAGTTAAATGAAGCCCGTCAAAAAGTATTAAGTTCTACATCAACAGAAGAAGAGGTTGAAACTGCTGCAAAAGATTATCAAGAGTATTGGGTTGAGATTGCTTCGACCATTGGTATTTTACCTGATAGTGTAAAAAATCAAATGGTTTCTGGTATAGACAATACAATCCAGGCTGTTGAAGAAAAAATTGAACAACGAAAAAAAGAACTTCAAAATAAAGTTGCCGGAATAAGTGATGCGCAGACAGAGTTAAAAACCATGTCTGAACCGGATTTGGATGATACTGAAATAACAGCCCGTATAAAAAGCACTACTGAAACTATTATTTCTCAGCTTGATACGATGGCTCAAAAGCAAAAGGATGTCACTGCTGCAAAAAATGGTACATTAGAGGCTGAGCAGGCCATTTACACAGAAACTAAAAAAAGCATTGATGCTCTTCAGACCCTGGTTAAGCAAAAAGAGCAGATTGCAGAAGAAATTTCAAAATTAAAATCTGAGGCTACCGGTATTACAGATGGTAAAAACAAGGCTGATGATGCGAAAACTTTGCTTGAAACACTTTCTGCGATTAACCCCAGCAAGGTAAAAGATGTTTTGGATAAAGTTTCTGCGTTTGTTAATTCTGTGGTAGAGAGCAACCCGAAGCTGGAAACGACCAAAACAAAAGCTGCTGAATTTAATGCAGCCATTGACAGCATCAATAAAACCTTAGCAATCTCGACTGCCTTTTTAACCAGCCTGACCAAGGAAGATAAAACGGCCAAAGGAAAGCGCGGCGGCAAAAAGACGCAGAAAGCGGATACTACCGAGGTTGATGAAGCTGTAAAGCTGCAGCAGTTGGTATTAAACGCAGAAAAAGCGGCGGACGCGGTTAAAAATGCTATCACCAATGCCAGTAATTCAATTAACACCATTACGACCGAATTGAAAACAGCGGCTACCAGTGCAGACGGAGCAAAAGAAGCGACTCGCCCCATGATTGAGGCTGCAACTGCCTTGAACAATACTTTTAAGCAGTACAGTGAATCCCTAGCTGACATAAAGACCAACGCTGGCCTTATGAACGGAACCGTAACCAAGGCCAAGCGTGGAAAGAAAGCCACTGCTGAGACTGCCAGCATGGATGATGTGGCCGCCAGTGTTACAAAAGCGAACGAGGCCAGCACCCAGATCCACACGGTGTTTACCAAGTTTGCCAAGATTGGCGCTGCGACAAATGGGTTTGCTGAAAAAGCAGCGCAGATTATTGCGGCATCTGATGAAGTAAACGCTATTATTCTGGCTTATAAAACCACTGGCGAGCGTACAGCGACTACAACGGCCGATGCGGCAAAACAACAGCAGAGTGCTGCACAGGAGCTTTCTGCCCAAATGGAAACTGTTGGTGCGACCCTGAATAATGCCGGCGAAAAGGTTGGCCGGGCTACCACCGCACTGAGCGAAGCTGCACAGGCCAGCGGAACAATTGATGCTAGTGTAAAGACCCTTGTGAACGCCGGGAACCGATTGAAACGGCTGTTTACCAGTTATGCTAACATTGCAGCAGGGTTACAGGAAAACCTGGACAAAGTGGCTGAGATTGATGGAAGCAAAAATGCAACAACTTACCGCAAGCTTGGAAACTTTATCAATAACATCGTTGATTTTTATAAGAAGTCCATTGGTGAGCTGAGTGCCATTAACAGTGTTGAACTGCCGAAAGATGAGAACGGCAAGACGGTGACGCCGAAAGTTGATGCAGCAGTAACAGAAGCCACCCAGCGATTTAAGGCAACACTGGATGAAGCGTTGAGTCAGACACTGGCTACGCTGAAAGATACCAGCGGCCTTGATGCAAAACTTGCCAAGGCACAGCAATGTACAGTCGATGCTAAAAAGGCAAAGACTGACATTGTGAATGGCTTTGCGGAAATTACTGCCGTATTTAATAGTCTAACGAATGCAGCCAAGAGCATTACGGACAGCATGACGGACCTTGCTAAACTGAAAACCATGACCGACGAGGTAAACATGGACCAGTTTGCGGAGCTGATTAACAACTCTGTTGATGAGCAGATTAAGAAAATCTCCACTAAGATCCGCAAGGACGCGATGCTACAAACCAGCCCTGATAATAGCCATGTGACATCGCTGGCAATGAAGACCGGCAATATTGGCTCCATGATCAAGCAGATGCCGGACGGCGCTGTAAAAGATAGTTATACCAAGCAATTTGCTGAACTGAATGATGACATTACTGCCTTTTATAATGGCAGCGAAAAAGCCGCAACAACATGGGCAGATATTGTTAGCCGGACCACCGAGATGGCGGAAGGTGTAAAGCAGGTTAATAAAGAAACCCAGGAAGCGGTCAAAGCGGCGGCACAAAGCGCAATTAAGAGTGCGCAAGACCTTGAACAGCGGCAGGCTCTTGCTACAGAATTACAGCAGCGATTTGATGCGTTGAATAACACGATCGCTAAGGGCAAAGAGATTGAAGGTAACGGTAAAGCTTTTAATGAGTTTCATAGTGCATTAGAGCAAATTGAAGTAGACGCAAAGCGTCTTGGTCCACAGTTAGAATCTGCACTGGATAAAAAGGATATAGTGTCATTAAAGGCTTTGACGGACTACGACAAAAACTTAACCGACATTGAGCAAAGAGTTGCTAAGGTAACTGACGGAGTGATTAGCACTACTTCAAAAGCTGTTAAATCCGTCGCTGACCAAAAAGAAGAGTTAAAAAATATCGATCCAACTGCTGCGATTAACAAAGCTCTGAATTTGAATGTTGACGGCGCAGAAAGTGCTAAGATTACACGCCTGCGGAAAGAACTTGAGGAGTCTAAAACTACAATAGCAAACGCCCGTAAAGCATATGAGGATGATTGGAGTTCCGATAATTTTGACAAGCTCGTAACCGCTATGAAAAATGGCCAGGATGCTGCCAACAAATTTACGACAGCAGTAAAGACGGCCAATGATACCATGGCTGACAATGGTACTAGAAGTAATGAACGCCAGTTTGAGCAGATTAAGGACTTTTTGGCAAACTACCAGACGATGCTAACGACTTTGCAGCGGAGTGCTGGTAATAAAGGATTCAAAGAACTTGGCGGAGACAATGGTGTCTACAAGCAGACCAAAGGCGCTCTTGAAAGCATGGCTAAAAAAGCTGAACAAGTTAAATCTGCGGCTGACGTTCCAACTTTTATTGCTGCGATGGCCAAGCAGTTTGAAAATGCCAAAACACCGATTGAAAGTGTCTCTGATGCGTTGAACGCTGTTAAAACAAAGATTGGCGAAACAAAGGCGGAAGCTGATAAGTTTAATGGCGCTCTTAAATCTCAGCGTGATGTGAACACTTATATTAAGAGTGTTTCTAATTCTTTGTATACAGCACAGAGGTATTTGTCTAATAACTCTAAAATTACAACTGATCCTGCGATATATGCACGATATCTTGAGTATATTGAACGCTACCAGGAATTGCTAAAATCCGGGAAAATCACACAGCAAAACGGCCAGGAATATGCAAGCGAAGCATCCAAGGAATTTGCAGAACTGAAAAAAGCAGTACAGGATGCTGGCCTTGAGACTGACACGCTGGCGATGAAGTTCAAAAAGCTGTTTGAGACAAATATCAAGAGTCAGTTTGCCAGCCAGGTAATTAACATGGTTGAGCAAGGGTTACGACAGATTTACCAAAACGTGGTGAATATTGATTCTGCCATGACCGAGCTGAAAAAGGTTACAAACGAAACCGATAATACATACGATGCGTTTTTGGATGATGCCGGTACGCGAGCAAAGAATCTGGGCGCTTCTATCAGCGATATTGTAACGGCCAGTGCTGATTTTGCACGGTTAGGTTACAATTTGAAAGATTCCAAAGAATTGGCTGACGCGGCCGTCCTGTACCAACATGTGGGGGATGGAATTTCTAGTGTCAATGATGCTAGTGAATCTATCATTTCCACAATGAAAGCGTTTGGCGTTGAAGCAAAAGATGTAACCAGCATTGTTGATAAATTTAATGAGGTGGGTAAACAACATTGCCCCAAATTTACTATATCGGTTAAAGGGTGGAGGCACCCAAGACCGAGGAAAGATATGGAATTTAACGATAACTTCCTGTATGGCAATAGGGAGGTTATTTTTTTTATGTGTACAAGAAATAACAAAGGTCAGTTTATTAAAGGAACAATCTCTAACAAACGAAAAGATTTAACTGGCAATCGCTACGGAAAATTGGTTGTACTTGAAATGATTTATAATTGCATTGGACCACAAGGAGGAAAGCCACGAGCACGATGCGTATGTAGGTGCGATTGTGGGAATACAATTACTACAACTGCTGATGAACTACTGCATAGTGGGAAAACTTCTTGTGGGTGCGATACAGCAAAACGCAGAATAAAAAGCTTACGAAAAGATCTTACTGGTAAGAAGTTTGGAAGATTAACCGTTCTTTCAATGGATTGGAACACCCGGCCTACAAAATGTTTGTGCAGGTGTGATTGCGGAAACGTTACAAGCGTTGCAAATGCAGATCTTGTAAATGGGCATACACAATCTTGTGGCTGCCTTCACAAAGAAAGAACTAGCGCTGCAAATACAAAAGATTTTACTAATACTGTAACGATGTATGGTGTTAAATTATTGCACCAGTATAAAAAGAACAACAAAGGGCAATGGTTATGGGAATGCGAATGCGGTATATGCGGTAATCATTTTGTTGAATTACCTGCACGAGTTTTAGATGGGCATGTTGCGTCTTGTGGTTGTGCAATAAAGTCATCGGGTGAACGACTTATTGAAAATATTCTTAAAAAGTATCATTACGACTATGAGATGCAGTATTCCTTTGACGATTGTAGAGATAAAAAAGTTTTACATTTTGATTTTGCAATAAAAAATAATGATGATGTCTTATTTCTTATTGAATATGATGGGCAACAACATTTTAAGGCTATTGATTTATGGGGTGGTGAAAAAGAATTAAACGCCATTCAAAAAAGAGACAGTATAAAAAATAATTATTGCAAACATAATAAAATTCCGTTGTTAAGATTGCCATACACTTTAACTGCGGAACAAGTTGAAGATAAAATCGTTAAATTCTATAAATCCCTAGAGACTGCAGGATATACTTGGCAACAGGTATGTTGAAGTAAATTCCGATAAGACATCGGTAATATACAGTCCGAACTCATGCTATAACCTAACACTTGAAACATGAGAGGTAGCCAGAAATGACTACCCGCCGTATTGTTTACGGTCAGTAACGGTTGATCCGTGAAAGTAACAGCTTGAATAATTATGCTATCTCCTCGGCTGGAGTTGGTAGTGCGCTACAGCGCTCGGCATCCGCCTTGCATACCGCAGGGAACACGTTGGATCAGAGTATTGGTATGATTGTGGCTGCCAATGATGTTGCGCAGGACCCTGAATCGGTAGGTAATGCGCTGAAAGTATTGTCACTGCGCATCCGTGGCGCAAAGACCGATCTTGAACAGATGGGCGAAAGCACTGACGATGTAGCAGTAAGCACCTCTAAACTGCGTGACCAGATTAAGGCATTGACCAATGTTGATGGTAAGGGTGGATTTGATATCCTGACCAAGAGCGGGGATTTTAAGTCCACCTATGAAATCATGGAAGGCATTGCCAACGTCTGGAAAGAAATGAACGACGTTGACAAAGCATCCCTGTTGGAACAGGTTGCTGGCAAGAACCGCGCTAACGTTGTTTCCGGTATGCTGGACAACTGGAAGGACGCACAGAATGCCGCCAAGACTGCCGCTGAATCTGCCGGCAGCGCCACAAAAGAAAACGAAACTTACCTTGATAGCATCAATGGTAAAATCTCGCAGTTCACAGCAGCATTTGAGAAGCTTTCTAAGGATGTGCTGGATAGCGATCTGATAAAATTCTTTATTGAATTAGCAACACATATTGCCAATCTTGCTGATGAAGCTGTGAAGCTTGTTGACAATTTTGGGCTAATTCCAACTGCACTAACTGGTGTTAGTACAGGGCTTGTAACGTCACTTATTAAGAACAAAGGCACCAGTGGTAAATTGTATGCCCGTTTACACAAGGGGAATAGTTGTGTAGGATGCAGGTGCCAAATAATTAAATACCCAAATTGCTGGGAAAGGCTAAGAGCCGCATAGCCACAGTGTGCCGGTAATGGAACACTGTGGAGCCGAAAGGCAGAAACAAGTATGCGGATGCGGTATGCTGAGAGAAAAGCCGCCCCTACGGGGTGGTGCTAACCCGCGTAAACAATGCTTAATCAGCAGCCGAGACATCGCGTGCAGGGATGTGCGCAGAAGAAGATGTGTGAACTTTGGTGTTTTGGTTCATCGACTGTATGGGTAGCCCTATTCCATGGTGAAAACCAGACGGGAAGAAAGACAGTCAGAACATTACGGGAAAGCCGTAAGAAGGTTATAAATAAAAACAAGCCCTGACCTTTAATGGCCGGGGCTTTTAGTATTTTTAAGAGGTAATTTTTTATGAAACCAAATGATTTATTGAGACAGTGCCAAAAAGAGTTGTTGTTTAACCGTACATATGACGTAAAACAAGACGAGTTGTGCTATTGCTGTGATGACGGGAAAGAAAAACACATAATTTTAATTGATTGTAGCGACATAGCTTATAAGGACATGGATTACAATTCTGAAAAGAAAGTTTTAGATGCGTTTATTCAGAGCTGTTGTTGCAAGTGCGAGGGGAAGAATTGTACTGACCACAAAGAGGACAATCATATGAGTAAATAAGCTCACAGGTGTCTGGGTCTATGTCCTCTTTTACAGGAACACTATCTTTATCGACGCTTGGCATCGTAAACAATTGATAAGTCTCTGTTGATGCATAGCGATTTCTTGATGGAAGATACCAACGAATCGTCTGCCCGCAATAAGTACAAATATGTGTTCCTTGTATGTTTGACATTATAAAACACCTCCTAATGGAGATAATAGGAAATTAAGGAAATTTTTATGGCATTTATGGAAGGTATTTTGAAGCCTTGCCAGCGCAAAGTTTTGTTTGAACGAGAGTACAGTTCTGAGCAAGACGCAATGATTTATAAGTGCGAATATGTTATGCGGGCAGTAGCAATCAACTGCAAAAGCTTGACGGCAAACCAAGCGGAGCAGATGAACAAGTTTGCGATGATGGGAATTTATAACGGCGGCTGTTTTAATTGCCCCAAAAATCAAGGAACGGAGGGATGATTATGGGTGCTACATATAAACCGAACGTTAATCTAAACAATCGCAAAAGTACCAGAGAGATGTTTATGCCAAGTAGCCAATCTACATATAAGGAAGAGGATTTTATGACAATTCAGATTACGGGCAACGCCAAAGAGCTTGCGGCGCTAATTAAAGAATTACAGGGGCAGGAAAACGCCAATAACAACACACAGGATGTTGAACAGTTTTTTGAAGAACTAAAGGAAGGCTTATCGTCAATCTTCAAAATTTAAGACGGAGGGTTACAACGGCTACATGGCGTGTAGTATTTTCGTGCTTCTGATAGATCCATAGCCATACTGCTTTTACGAAGATAGGAACAACCTGCACGATGATATTTAGAGCCTGTTTTGGTAACATAGACTGTGTAACTATCGGTAATCACAGATGCTGAATTTGTTGTTTCAGAAGAAGTGGGAGTAGAGTAAGATTGAACCGATGATTGACCAGCAGAGTAACCGCTGTTGTATCCGTCTTTTTTGCCAGCCTCATATCCTTCGTTATATGATTCTTTGCTGGCTTCTTCCTTGCCGTGTTGTTCTCCAATGGAATAGCCTTGATTATATCCTGCCGTTTTCCCGTCTTCGTATGCGGAAGTATAGGCTTTCTTTTTACCGGCACTATAACCAGCATCATAGCCGTCTGACTTGCCTTTATCATAACCATAGGAGTTACCGGCGTCATAACCGTTCTGATGTCCTATGTCGTATCCTTCGGAGTAGCCTTGATCGTACCCCGATTGAATTAGAATAGGCTTTTGGTTATCATACCAACCAAAGAAACAAAGAGCGGCGATAGCAAGCGTTGTAATATTTATAAGAACAGCAGGAATGGCAGAACGGATAGTAGGTAGCCTATGTTTTTGAGGTGCAGGAGATTCTGTATTTTGAGTCTGAAGCTCCTGTAGATTTTCGTCAGGTGTCATGATTTATTCCTTTTATGAGGTGAGCTTTATGGACGGTGGAGATTTCGCTTTAGCTATTTTATGTTTCTTTGCGACCATAGGAATGTCGTATATGTTAATGTCTGTTATAGTTCGGTAATACCGGTTTAATGTTGTATTAACTACATACCTATGCTATTATATAATTATTCCAACAATCAATAAGGAGTGGTTGTATAATGACTGAGCTTGAAAAGAAACAAGAAGAGATCCGCCGCCAGCAATTCACTTATGTTCCTAAGAATAAAGGAACACGAAAAGAGGATATCCAGAAGCCGTCAAAACCAAAAAATGATAAGGGGTGATGCTAATTGACAGCAACGGATATAATTAGTTATATTGAAGCCGTGCCTTTGGTACTTAAATACATTGCGCCAGGGTTTATATTTTTATGGATTTATACGCGATTGCATGACAAAAAACTACCAGAACATTATATTATGTGTTCTATTGTAGTTAGCTTTATTCTTGTTCTTTGTGTTAATAATGTGGTATGGGATTTTGTAATTGCAGTTGTAGCAGCTCTTATTGTGTATGTCTTGAGCCGTACCACCTGGGTAAAAAATCTTTTCAAAAAAACGATATCCTTTTCGCCCAGTAAAACTGTTTTTTACGATGTGATAGACTACGAAAAGGGCGCCTATATTTACGTTAAAACTGATAAATGGATTGTCAGCGGTATATATATTGGAATTGATAAAGATGCCATGGGAGTAATTGTAAAGGATTACAAGCTCTATAATGCGACAGGAGACGAGTTTGACACGCCGGAATGCAGTATAGCCACTGTGCCGTTGAACAGAATTGAATATACGAGCTTGACTTACCCTGAAGATTCTAAGGTAAAGAAATCTTGGTTTGATAATTGATAAGGTGTGTAAAGAACTCAACAGTGGCTATGCTGTTGGTTTTTTCTTATAGTTCGCCTTATCCTCAGAACCGCGTCTTACACTTTACACACACCCGGTTGACATTGTTGGATGTTAATATACAGGCCAGTCTTTCCCGATTATACCAATTACAACAAATCCAGTAGTTTCACCATACAAGGTTCCTTCTTCATATTCGTCGTAACCATAATAAGTTCTGCCATAACCAGTTTGATTGTTGTATGTTTGCCCACCGAGGCGAACGGGATATTCAAACGGGATTTTATCTCCAGCGTTTATTGGTTTAGTTATGACTTTATATAATTCTTTGTATAGGGCAGACATTCTGGTTTTTTGATCTGACATGGCAATTTTTTTAACACGACTTTCTGGAGAACATCCTTCCTGTTTTAAGTCGGTCATTGTCATGCCGGAATCAATATATTGTATACCATAATGATATTTTGTTACAACTAATAAAAAAGCTCTTGGATACATAAATTCTGGAATTGTTAAAAAGCTCTTATCAGAATCACAGAATTTGCTCATAACAGGGGTAGTTCTAGTGTCTTTGGATAACCAAACTTGCATGGAATTTTCTTCTGTTACATCATTGATAGAATTAAGAACTCGATATGTGCTTGCTTGTGTTTCTAGGTCAGAAATTTTTTCATCTACTTGCGACTTTTTCTCTTCCAGCTCCTTGATTTGGCGCTCGTACTCGTCGCTTTGCGCTTCCAATTCTGCGATGCGGGCGTCAATCTCTTGCAGTTCTTTTTCTGTCATGAGTTACTCCTTGGCAATTAGCATCTTCTATAAATATAAATTTTCTTTCACACCTTGGACATTCCCAGATATTATACGGACGGTGTTCAAATACGCAACGCGAATGTGTATTTTTTAATTCTATATTACAGCCAGGACAGGGAGCTGGTGCATGTGCTTCTTTTGACTTTGCAACATTCTGAGATGAATAATTATCGTAAATCTCATCATGTGCATAGTAAGGAATAAGATAATCCGAATATCCTCCGTCTTCACCAGAATAATAAACTCTACCACAGTAGTGCATTCCTACAAAATGTTGTTCTTGATGCGACACACAGATTCACCTTCTACACCGTACTGCGCAGCATTACCATTCATATCCACAGCTGTTACAATGCCAAGTCTTTTTCACTTTCTGGCTAAAGATACCGAACAGGCCCACAGACACAGCCTTTGCACCCACGGACACTTTGCGCAGGTCGGTACTGCCGCAGGTGGGGCATTTGGGCTTTGGTTGTTCAGACCGTCCAGCGGTATCCCAATATTCTTGCAGACGCTTACATTCTTTACGGTCGTATTCAAGCATGTCATTGTAAGCCTTTTTACTGAAATGCTCATTATTATAAACGTATTTTTCTCGAAGGGCTTCGTCGCTAGGACTATCTGACGTAGATGCAATAGTTCCAAGTTTGTTGCTATTCAGGTCCGCAGTTGGCAAATTTAGATTTTTGACAAAAACTCGCATGTCATCCATGGACATAATTATCGGATCTTCATAGCCGCAGCATTTACAAATAGGAAATTTTGAAGCATTGAACTGTAAATTAACATATCCACAATGAGGACAAATAACATACAGATCATTATCCATAATTTTTTGTTCTCCTTTTTGAACTAGTAATTATAACCTTTGTAATGATTATATCACACAATAATCGTATACACAACAAAAGATACAAGATTGGTTCAAAAATGCCACAGGTTTTATGGATAGTGCCCAGGTCGATGCGGATACCACAGCTCTTCAAAAATATGTTGATAAAATCAAGGAAATCACCGCAACAAGTAACGATGCTAAAAAGAAAGCCGAAGCTTTTAATGAAATCTTAGGCGATTCCAGCCAAGTAGCCAAGGACGTTGCACAGAACACCAACAACTTGGACGACGTGATGAAGGTTTATACGGCCAGCACACGGACGGCTACCAGCGTGGCGAAAGCGTTTGGGAAAGCGCTGCTTGGTACTATTGCTACAGCGGCGGTTGCAGCGGTAATCGGTTATGTCGTAAAATCTCTTGCTACACAGATCGATAATGTAGTTCATGCCTATGAAAATGCCCGTGATAAAGTTTCCGAGATGAACCAGAAGCATGAGGAAGCTACACAGAAAGTCGAAGACTTAACTCAAAAGATTGAAGAACTCAAAGCTAAGATAGACGAGTGTAAAGATAGCACAACTGGTAATCCTGTGGACCCAGAAAGTTATGATGCGTTAGAGCAACAGCGAAAGCAGTTACAAACTAACTTAGACTTACAAAAAGCAATGGCTGAATCAGCCGCACACGACACTCGTGAAGCAGTATACGCTCAACAAGATGCCTCTTCAACAAAGATTATTTCCGCTCCTGCCACCGTTAAAAGTGCTGGTATTTCTGGAATATATCAAGGTAATCAACATGAACGGTTGCAGCAAGCAATGGACGACTATAAAACGTTAGCATCAGCCATAGAAAACCTTGATAGTGATCTTGCTAATGGGAAAATAATCCAAGCTGTCTATGATACTCGCTTAGCTGCGTTTAAGGAATTCCAAGAAAAATTACAAGCTTATATAAAAGAGTCCGGCGATGATCTTAATACCGAAATGGATACGCTGCTCAACAACGCCACAAATGAACAAAGTAAGGATGCTGATAAAACTAAATATCAGGAACGTATTAAAGTTTTATCTGATACTCAACAGGCGTTCTTGAATTTCTGGAATTTATACTATAACAATATTCCCCTTATTACACAAGCCACTGACGACTTTACTCAATCTGTGGCTAACGGCGACAATAGTGTTAAAGCGCTGAACGATGCTATCAATAGTGGGGATGACATTATTTTAACTAGCGAAGCATATAAAGAAGCTGCGAATTTAGCAAATAAGTACGGCGTTAGCGTTGATGAACTTATTAAAAAATTGCAAGCTTTACATGATGAGCAAAGTAAAGGTAGCAGTAGCGACGATGACTGGCAGTTTGATGCAGCCGGTGATTTACAGAATTTCTTTTCTAACTTTACTGATAGTACCAGTAACTGTTACAAACAGACCAAAGCTCTTGAATCCGCCTTTAAGGATATGGGCGAGCAGGGGTACCTAAGCAGTGAATCCTTACAGGCATTGTTGGCGGTTTATCCTGAGCTGATCAACGACATGGAAGTTGAGAATGGCGTTGTAACCATCAGCCAGGATCTTTTGGAGAGTAAGTTTGGCACGATGAAGAGCGCCATGATTGCTCAAACGCAAAGCCAGATTGACTCCACGAAAGTAACTATCCAGCAGACAAATGATCGTATTGTACAGTATCAAAATGAAATTAAAATTCTGAAAGAGTTATATGGTGCCATTGGTTCTATGCCGTCAGTTGGCTCCGCGCCTTATAGTAACAACGCTATTAGTGCGATAAATGATTATAATAAAGCCGCACCGTTTGGTATCCCCGACTACTCTAACTGGAACAACCTTTCATATCCGATTGGTCCTACGTCAGAGTTTAACAACAAACTAGACCAGCTTAATTCAAATCTAGAAAAAGAGAAAGCCAAAGCTAAAGATGCCCAGAAACAGCTTGAAGATCTTGAAAAGAGTTTGGCCGTAATGAATGGCTATGGTCTTAGCGGCTTTAGCGGCGCCCAGCCCAAATCCGGCAAGAGCAGTAACAAAGGTGCCACTGATGCCCAAAGTGCGGCGATTGACGCATTGGACAAGAAGGCCCAGGCGCTGAAAGAAACCTATGAAGCACAGAAAAAGGTGTTGGAAGACCAGAAAGAGGCCATTGAAAAGGTTATTAAGGAACTGGAAAAAGAGCAAACGGTTCTGGATGGCATTATTAAGACTGTAACCAACCGCATTGACAAAGAAATTGACCGGCTGGAACACCAGTGGGATGACCTGAAAGAAAAGCTGGAGAAGGATAAAGACAATCTGGATTCCGCCATCAATGGTGCCAACTGGGTAATTGAGCAGCGGGTTAAAGAGCTGGAGAAAGCCAATGACGAATTGGAGGACAGTTACCAACCGCGGATTGATGCGCTGCAGGATGAGATTGATAAGCTGAATGAGGCCAACGATGCACAGGAAGAGGCTATTAGCCTGGCACAGAAGAAAGCTGCGCTGGATGCTGCATTGGCCGCCAAGAATGTGCGCGTGTACCGTGAGGGCAAGGGCTTTGTTTGGGAAGCCGACGAAAGTGCTGTTAAGAGTGCCGAAGAAGATTACAATGATGCCTTGCGCGACAAAGAGCACAATGACGCCATTGATAAACTGACCAAAGAAAAAGAGGCCCTGGAAAAAGAGCTGGAGGACAAAAAGCAGGCCAACCAGGACAAGATTGACGCTTACAACGATTACAAAGAAAAGCTGGATGATGCCCAGAATGCTTATACTAATGCCAAAAACCTTGAGATTTTGCGCAAGCTGTACGGCGACAATGCCGATCAGATGATCTTGAACATGGACCAGAGCATGATTGATAAAATCACCTCTGATTACACGGAAAACATGCGCCAGACGGACTATGTGGAAGATCAGATCGAGCAGAACAAGAAGCTGATTGACCAGCTGGAAGAGTATAAGAGCAAATGGGAAGAGGTTGCGGACGCTTACGAAACCGAGCAGAACCGAATCAATACCGTAGCGCGGCTTGGGGCTGACTGGGAAGAAAAAATCCTGGGCCAGCGCATGGATGTGCTGACGGACTTTAAGAACCACTATGTTGATGTTTTGAAGCAGATTAAGGATAAGACAAAAGAGGTTGAAGACCTTGAATTGCAAATTAAGGTAGTGGAAAAGAAGTACAACGAAGATAATGCTGAGATTGAAAAGCAGAAGAAAGAGCTGCAATGGGAGAAAAACGAGATCACTCGCGCTAACCATGCAACCGGCATTATGAACGTTGCAGCCTTTGAACGTGCGCGTGTTGATGAGGCTGGGCCTGAGATTGTTGTACGGCAGCCGGAAGCCGGACGCTATACCAGCCTGGAGGTTGGGGACGGCGTTGTGCCGGGGAATTTGACCCGCCGGTTGTTTAGCGCAGCAATTAACCCGGAAGCTTTTGTGGAGAGTGCTATTTTGAAGCGGATGGGGAATGTGAACGCTGAGTTGGCCAGTGCTGGCAGCAGCGGCGTACACATTGGCGACATTAACATTGTAATGAACGGTGTGAATGACGTTGAGAATTTTGGCCGCATTTTGCACCAGAACATTGGCTCCATTATGGCGCAGGAGTTCAGCAAGCGGTAATTACAAACAGGACAGAGGGAAACCAACCGAGAGAGATCAGCGGTTAGGTCCCTTATATAATAAGGTAAGATGATGGTTGTTGCTTTTTAAGGAGGCTCTGAATCATGTGCTATTTAGTAGCGAAAGATAGATATGCTTATGGTTGTATTGCTTTGAAAACAACTCACGGCAAGCATCTTGTTGAAATGAAAAGAGCCTTAAATGCTGCGGTTGGCGATAAAGGCGTACAGTTAGTGACGATTAGCAGACCAACAGCATATGGAGAGTATGCTCCATACCGATTTGCCAAAACAGAACAAGAATTTAATGCTCTTGTACGAGCAATGCGATAATTTTATAAGTCAATTTACATCGGGTGACAGATTGTTGTTGTCCGGCTTTTTGTATGGTATAATGACCCTATTATAATAAAGTAGGAAGTGTTATACCGATGGCAAAGACTGAAAGCCAAAACAAGCCGAACACGGAGTTTACGTTTAACCCGGAAGCCAAGAACAATAAAAATAGCTCCTCTTGGAAAAAAGCAGAGGACAAAAAGGAAAATAAGTGATGGGAATAACACAATACTTAAACGAGCTAGTTGCCATGATTCCTGCTATTTTGCAGTATGTGGTGCCTGGTTTATTGATGTTATGGATTTATAACAGGCTGCTTGACAAACAGTTGCCTCAACATTACCTGGTTTATTCTGTGGTAATTAGTTTTCTGCTTATGCAGGTGGTACCAACCAAGAAGTTACAGTACATTGTGGCCTGTGTTCTTGGTGCCGTTCTTTCTGTTATGCGCAGGAACGTAAAAATTAAGCAGGTGTTGCATAAGCTGTTCAAATGGTCCCCAAGCGATAGCGTGTGGGAAGATGTTATTGACTATAAACGTGGAACCAATATGGTAGTCTATACAGACTGCGAGAACGATTTTAGTGGTTCTTATGTTGGAATGGATGATAAAAAGAACGTATTACTTTTATCTGGATATGATGTTTTAGATAAAGAGGGTAATGTCCTTACAACAATGGATGACCGAATTGTTATGATTCCCAGAGGAGAAATTAAATACGTTGAGCTTTGTTATGATGAAAAATCAGATGTAAAGAAATATTGGTTTAAGCGATAATACCGATGACGATATACCGGGTGGCCTATGTGGCTGCCCGGCTTTTTTATTTTGGAGGAAAAGCTATGGCGAAGAACACATTGGATGATGCCATTGCGGGGCTGAAAGACCTGGCAAAAGAGGTGAAGCGTTACTGCGAGAGACTGATTAGCAATGCCAAGTTTGACCGTACAGCTGTTGGAACAATTGTGAAGGTGCTGGATGACCACAGCGGCTATGTGGTGGCGGCTTTTGGCAAGGAATACACCATTGCGAGTAATGCGCTATTCCAGGTGAACGATGCTGTGGCTGTGATTGCCCCGCAGAATGACTTTAAGCGGCTGTACATTAAGCCGTATGAAATTGACCGGAACCTGTTGAAGCAGGACAAGGTTGAGGAAGACCTGAAAGATTATGTGAATAAAGTTGACAAGCTGCAGGAACAGGTGGACGGCAAGGTTGAACAGTATTTTTATAACTATAACCCGACGCTTGAGAACTGGCCTGCTATGAGCTGGAAAGACGACACTACAAAGAAAGCGCACAACGGCGATTTGTTTTATAACACCGACAGCAAGAAAGGCTGGCAGTGGACATACAACGAGGAAACAAAAACCGGCAGCTGGGTAGAAGTGACAGATAAGGAAACACTGGATACGCTGGAAGCCGCAAGCAAGGCACAAGACACCGGAGATGGTAAGCGCCAGGTATTTACGGCTGATGCCAGTAAGGGGGAGCATCCGGAGCCGCCGTATGACACGGGCGATTTGTGGTTTAATGGAGAAAATATTCTGGTTTGTACGGTAGCACGCACGGCCAGTGACAAATATAATGCCAGCGACTGGGTAAAAAAGGATAGTTACGCCAGCAAAGATGACATGAAAAATTATGTGGATGGTGTAACGAAAGATATGCAGAGCCAGATTGACAGCAAGGCCGAGCAGCACTTTTACGCCTATGACCCTACGCTGGATAACGAGCCGGCCAAGAGCTGGACAACAAATGAAGAAAAAGAAAAACATGTGGATGACCTGTTTTATAACACAGAGACAGGCAAAGCATACCGATTTATGAAAGGTGACGATGGCAGCTACAAGTGGGAGCTGGTGCAGGACAAGGATGTAACCAATGCACTTGAGGCGGCCAGCAAAGCACAGGATACGGCAGATGGAAAGCGGCGTGTGTTTACGGCAGATGCCAGCAAGGACGAACACCCCGACCCGCCGTATGACGAAGGTGATTTGTGGTACACGGGGGCAGAAGTGCTTGTTTGTGGAAAACCCAAGGCGAAAGGCGAGGCATATGATGCCAGCGACTGGGGTAAGAAAGACAATTACACGAACAAGGACGAAGTGATTGATGCGGTTGATAAGAAGCTGACACAGGAGGATATCTTTAACCGACTGACCAATAATGGAGCAAGCCAGGGCATGTTTATTGAAGATGGCAATGTGTATTTTAATGCTTCATATATTGCCACCGGTATGTTGACATCTCAAAATAAAAATTCTGTTTACAACTTAGCAGACGGAACTTTTACTATCACAAATGAGCATTCTGATCCTGCTCCTAATGTTGTAACTAAAACAGTATTAACGCCGGATGGTCTTGAAGTTTATACTGCCAACAACCTTTCTTTTGAATTAAAAAATCATCATAATCAAAATCTTGGAGATTGGGCGCGAATGAAGCTTGGAGATGATAATAATTATATCATCTTTGATCCACATGAAGGCATTTCTACTTCTTTTGGTGTAAACATTTATTATGCAGAAGGAACAACTGGCAATCCTTGTGGAATTGAAATAAAAGGAACTGCTGCATCTGGTAATAGGAAAATAAGTCTGCTAGATGGATCTGTAACTTGCTCCGACATAGATTTTAGTGAGGGAGATGGTATTGGACACATTGGTTCTATTTACGGAGCGGTAACTTCAGGTAGTAGTGATAAAATATTTACGATTGATTTTCCCACAGCTCAGGTACGAGGAAATATGCAGCTTTTTAGTACAGGTTCAGAAGCTCCATCTTTTTATGTTTATGATGGCACCACCAACTGGGGCGGCCAAACTTTAGGCTGGGACGGCAGCAAAGAAGTAACCACTCTTGACGCAAATACCCAGGCTGTACCGTTTATATACGGAATTGAGCTTGTAAAAAATGCGCAAGGGTATGTGACCGATGTGAAGCTGAAACAGCATGGGCTGCGGTTTATTGGCGGCATTTTGGTTTAATTTTAACGAGGAGATTTTATGATGGAAAATTTTAATTTGAAATGTGAACAGTTGAAGACTTACATTTGTGACGGTGTGAATCAGGTTGGATTGCCGCCGTATGCAGTGGAGTTGATTTTGGAGAGTTTGCTGCGTGATGTGCAGAATATCCGCAAGAGCGCGATACAGGAAGAGATGGAAGCGGCTAAGAAGGCTGCGGCAGAAAAGGCCGAGAAAACACCGGTTGATGCAGCAGAGGATAAGCCGGAAGAAAGCGTAAAATAAATATAAGCTAATAGCATTATCAAGATAAGAATAACCGCCTGGCCTTAATTGGTTGGGCGGCTTTTGTTGTTTAGAGAGGGAGGGGAGTGGCGGGAGGATGAGCAAACCAGCATTATATACCGTATCAGCATTTGATGCGACAAAAGATTATACATTCCGGTTCCGATACATTGGTGTAATTACCAAGGTGGAGGCACAGATTTGGGCCAATGCCATGAGCGCAGAGGAACTGGGCAGCCCAACTTACCAGAGTGGTGAGGTGAGTACCCAGAGATCCGAGTTTACTTTGAAGGCCAGCAGCATTACAAACAGCAGCGCGGCGTTTGGCATTAAGGTACGGGTGTGCGGCCAAGACAGTGCGTGGAGCGAATGGAGCGACATCTTGCTGTTTTATTGTGTGGAGACACCGGTGTTTAAGTTCAAAGAGATCAGCACCAAGGACAAAACCAACATTGAATACAGTGCTTTTGAGTTTACAGTGCAATACGAGAGCACCCAGGGCGAAGAGCTGAACGAATATACGATTGAACTGTATGATGCCAGCAAGAGCCTGGTGAAAAGCAGCGAGACACTGCGGGTGCCGGACAAGGCGTATATCATCAGCAACTTACGCAACGACACGACGTATTACGCCAGAGCACAGGGCATTACCCAGCACGGCATGAAGCTGGACACTGGATTTTGTGAGCTGCTGATTGGCTATGTGGGCGGTGATGGCTATGCGGCTGTGGCGCTGGAAAACCATTATGAAGAGGGTTGCATTTGGGTGAAATCTTATGTTGTGACGATTGAGGGCAAGGACCGCAACGACAACAAGGATGATTACCACTATGTAAGCGGATCGGCCGGGGACCAGGCAGTAGACCTGACGGTGGACGACACCGACCCGGTTAAGGCCGACATGACGTTCAAAGACGGATTTAAGGTACAGGGCAGCCATGTGGAAGAAGGAAGCGTGGTGGACAGCAGCTATGCCTTGGGGCTGAACATGAGAAGCGACCGCTGGAACAAGCTACTGATTGGGCTGTGGAACAAACGGAGTAACGGGATCAGTATGCCGACAATGGATGAAGATCCGTATGCTTTGAAGTTGTTTTTGTGCCGCCGTGATATTGCGGACGATTACAGCAGCAATGCCTACAACTACCAGACGAACGAAAAGAAAACATGTTATTACCTGGAACTGACCTGCGGCGGATATTGTTTGCAGAGCAATGTAAAAACCAGTGCGCCAAATGGTTGGTTTAAGGTGTATTTGAAAAACCAGGGCGGCCTGTTTGAGCTGCACTGGGAGTAAAGGAGGGGTGTGGAATGATTGTGGGAGCCGATATTTTAATGGGACAGAATGCGATTTTGCCATACCCGCCTTATAATGAGGCACTGAATGTGCTGAAGCTGCAGAACGGTGTTTATGACGACCTGCTGTTAAGCCGCGATGCCGACAAGGATTACGGCAAGTACAATCTGGACAATGGATGGCAGGCCCAGACGGCCATTTATGCGGCTTTTAACGGTGATACCCTAGGTGGCAACCTGCGCTACCGGGCAGAACAGATCAGCGAGATGCGGTTAAAACGACGCCGGGTTGGAACCTACAATTGGATTACCTTGGCGACCAAGCACCGGCCAACCCCGGTGAATGATGAAACCCTGAAGGAATGGGAAAAAGAACTGAACAACTGGGTACACATTGATTGGTACGCAGATGGGCGCAACACCGAGTATGAGTATGCGTTTGTGCCGATTATTGACGATGCCGAGCAGGACATGTTCACGAACAAGATTTTGAGCAGCTTTGACGGTGCGGTGCTGACGGACGGAGACATTAGTTACCACCTGTTATTTGATGCCAGCGTGACCAGTACGACCAGAACACAGCCAAACAGTGTGGTGGAAACTATGAGCAGCCGTTACCCGTATGTGATTTACGGCAGCGACCTGAACTATGAGCAGGGCAATTTTACGGCCACTGTGCTGAAATACAGTTTTGACACGGATGATTATGACGGGGATGGCGGTGCCCGGTACCGCAAGCAGTTTGTGGACTGGTGTACCAACAAGAAGCCGAAGATCTTGAAGCTGTTTGACGGACGCAGCTGGATGGCAAACATTATTAACCAGCCGAGTATCAGCTACAGTGACCATTATGACAAGGTTGCCGTGGCGTTTGATTTTGTGGAGATTGGCAGCTTGGAGAGCAGCACCGATTTGTACCGCAACGGGTTTATTGCAGAAGATATTGAAGGGAGCTGATGCGCGATGTATGTGCCAAGCACAGAAGACATACGAACCTTATACTCCCATAACATTGAGCTGTACACCCGCATTGACCTGCTGAACGACCGGATGAAGACGATTGACAGTTTGCAGGGCATTACGACCGAGGGAAGAATTTCCGTAGATGCAGATGCGGACATCCGGCGAACGTACACTTCGACCATTGTGCTGGACGAAAAACATGCGATCAGCCAGTACAGCGAGAGCGAGTGGATGAACAAGTATGTTTGGATTTACATTGGTGTGAAGACCCCGATGCTGGACGATATTATCTGGTACAGCCAGGGGGTATATGTGTTCAGCCAGAACGGATACAACTATGACACGCAGACCCGGAGCCTGACCATTAACTGTATGGACCTGACAGCAATGCTGAATGACACGTTGGCCGGACAGCTGACAGGTATTAAAACCGTGTTTAAGGCCGGGGGCGGAATCCGCAGGGCGATGGTGGAGCTGTTACAGGAAGTGGGGATCAACAAAGTATTTGTAGAATATTGGAACCGAACGATCCCTTATGACCAGGAGTTTGATGCGGCGACAAGTGTGTGGACAATTTTGACACAGTTGCGGGATTTGTATTACCCGTTTGAAATATTTTTTGAGGATGATGTGTTCAAATGCCAGCAGATCCCAAGCTGTGAGGATGACCCGCTGGTGCTGAATGCCGATGTGTTCAATGATTTGATTATCAGCGAAGACGCAACGGTGGATTACAGCGAGGTGCGAAACTGCGTAGAAGTGTTTGGCGCTGCGGCAAGCCCGGATGTGAGCTGCACAGACCTGGTGGTGGACACGACAAAGAAAACCATAACATTAAATGTGGTTGGGTTGGCATTGAGCGGTAAGAAGCTGATTTTGTTTACGCCGCCGGACAATGTGGCCGACCTGTACGATGCCGACAAAGGGTACCAGATGAAGATCAGCGCCAAAGCAACAGAGAGCAGCGATGCGGTTGTGACCGATGTTTTGAGCCTATATACCATCAGCACAGATGAAGCCGGCAACAACAAAAAGGCCAAGCAGGACTGCATGAAACCAAAAGTACAATATGTGGTGCGCTACGATGCCGATTATTCCCCGAATGAGAATGGCGGCAAAGGGCGCTTTTATTTTTATGGGCAGGTACAGCCGCACGCCATGGTGATGCTGAAAGATGCAAAACCGAGCAAGGAAGAGCTGGACAAGCTGAAAGAAGCCGAGAACTGCCAGAATTTGGAGGTTGTGAGTACCGCCAACCCGGATATTGAAGGGTATGAGGAGGACGACCAGTTTTTGAACAGCCCGTTCAGCATTGAACGAATTGGACGGCGCAATGTGGTTTTGAGCGGCGGTGAATACGACAATTACACCACAGATGACGGCATTTTGGATGTGGCCGAATACGAGCTATGGAAGCGGGCGCGATTGACCGACAGCATTACGGTGAAGATGCTGCTGGTGCCGTGGCTGGATGTGAACACCAAGGTTGAATACTGCCCGCGTTACATGGGCGGCAAGACAGCCGTGCAATTTATTATTAAAAAGATTGATAAGAGCTTGGGGCAGGGAACGATGGATGTGACGCTGATGAGGTTTTACCCGTATTACCCGTACCCTGTAAAAGATGAAACAGGAGAGTGATAAGTAATGGCAGATACCTATACAAAGTTCCCGGAAGGTATTGATACGTTTGAAGACAATGCCGACCTGGACAGCGGCCATGCTGCAGCGGCAGCTCAGTACACCAAGTACCTGGCAGACGGCAAGTATACCGAAGCCAGCAATTACCTGAACCAGAACAGCGGCCTGCGCAAATACATTATTAAAGCGGCGGACATTAACCATGTGAAACATGCGATTACTGCACTGGAACAGCACTATGCCGGAGCGGTGAATTACATCATTGACGGTAAGTTTGACCCCGACATGATGATCCATGAATACAGCTACAGTTACAGCGGCGGAACCCATACCCTGACATGCAAGAGCGGCAGCAGTTACAGCAACGCAGCCAACGGCAAAGCATATTTTACCACGGCGTTCAGTGACGGGCACAGACTGGTGATCAATGGCAAAGACATGACCAGCAACGCCTACTGCGGCACAGAGAAACTGGGTGACGGTGCAATTGGTGCTGGGCAGTGGGTGATTTTTCAGTACGATACGAGGAGAAACATTGTAAATTTTACTAACGGCAGCGGCATTGGGGCTTCCAAGCTGGCTGCCACGACTGCTTTACCGGACCAGGTGCTGGCAGGACAGACATTTTACAGCAAGAACAAAACCCTGAAAACCGGCACCATGCAGAATTACGGCAATGTAACGGCAGAGTTGGCCAACGGCGAGAGCTACCAGATCAAGGCCGGCTATTATAGCGGTGGTGCGATCAGCGCAAGCGGGCTGGATAGCAATACGCCGGGCACTGCGGATGAAAAATCTATCCTGGAAGGAAAAACTGCCTGGGTAGATGGCAAATTGGTGAAAGGATCTATCAAGACTTATTCTGCCACGACCCAGCTGCAGGGCGGCGAGCGCGAGAGCACCAAGATGACCGTGCAGAAAAAGGACGGTGTGACCCGGCTGTGTGTAGCCACAGATAACCAGAAAACCAACGATATTTACAGTGGCTGCTATTACGATAACGTGATGTGGCTGTGGGGAACCGCAAGCACGGCGGCCAAAGCCCTGTTGGAGGATGATACCACCAATGCGGCAACCGCCAATGATGTGGCCAGCGACAAGAAGTTTATTGATAAGAATGGCAACTGTACGCAGGGTACCCTGACCAGGCGCAGCTATGGCTTTGCCCATGACATGGGTTTTGGAACCGACAGCGAGTATTTTGCGTTGCGTAATATTGACGAGGGTGCATACAAAAGTGACGGTAATTTTTGGGCACCGGAAGTGCGCGTGAACCTGGCCGATTTCCGCAAAGGGATTGGCTGCACAGAAGATAAAATTGTGAACGGCGAAAGCATTGCCGACCTGACTGGTAAAGCCGGAGGCCGAATTGCAACGATTGATAAGGATACAACCAATGGCGACCATTACAGCAACGTGGTGACGACTGGCGGTTGCCAGCACGCATGGGTTGTGGTCAGTGTGAGTAAGACCGGAACAGAAAACAGACTTAACCGAGTGTGGGTGCAGGCCAGCAACGACGGCAGCAACTGGACGGACGTGTGGGACAGCGGAAGCGGACTGCAGGCTGTATACAAGCAGCAGGCTTTGAACACATCCACAGTGTACACCCAATGGCGCGTGAAGCTGAACAGCGATGGCGATAAGTGCCACGCCCATATTGTATTGTTTGTTTGAAAAAATAGAAAGGGGAGGAGGAAAACATGGCATTAAGTTTTGAAGAGTCGAAACGTATGGCGGCTGAGATGGCGGCCAAAGCAGAGCCTGTGGCATTGCAGGCCGAGGCTGCCCCCATGGCCGCGGTGATTGATATGCCGGAGGCGCAGGCCAATGATGACGGCGGCTACACCCGCAGTGAAAAATACCTGTGGTACAGCCAATATAACGACGATGCGTTTTCGACCATTGACGAGATGAAAAATGTTGTGATGGACGAGAGCCAGATCAACATTACCCAGGAAACCAACAGCCAGGTGATCCCGTTTAAGATGCCGCGGCGATATGACGGCATTGATTTGATGCAGATGATGCTGCAGGTACATTACCTGAATGTGGACGGGCAAGAAGCATATGCCACGCCGATCAATGTTACCTACAACGAGGATACGATCCGGTTTTATTGGCTGGTTACAAATAGTGTGACAAGCAAGAAGGGGACAGTGCGTTTTGAGATCACTGCAACCGGTGTAAATGAACGTAACGAGACCTATATGTGGCGCACACGACCAGACGGCGAACTGAATATCTTGGAGGCTTTGAGTGGCACCAAGATGGTGGAACCGGACAACGACTGGTACACAAGCTTTGTTGCCCTGATGGACGAGAAGGTTGGCCAGGCTTCCAGCTATGCCAGTGCCGCACAGGCCAGCGCCCAGGATGCAGCCAACGCTGCGGCGGGTGTGGATAATAAGATCCAGAATGCGGCAGCAGGAATTAAACAGGAGCTGCAGAATGACCTTGACACCAACTACACCAAGAAAACTGAGCTGACCACGGAGCTTGCCAAGTATTATAACAAGGAAGAAGTGGACGGCTTTGTTACACTGTTGGAAGGTAAGATTTCCGGGATCGACGGATTGGCGGCTTTTAACTGTGCGTATGATGCGGGCACCCGTACTTTAACATTTTATAACGGCGATGCAGTGATTAAAACTGTAACCTTAAGCACCGATCCCAGCGCAGAGTGGACGACCGCATATGGCAAGACGGTGGATGCTAAGATCAGCGCAGCGGTAAACCCGGTAAGCACAGCACTGGATGAATATAAGACCAGCAACAACGAGGCTGTGAAAGCTTTGCAGGATAGTGTGGGCGACCTGCCGAACACCTTGCAGAGTGATTATTATAATAAGGAAGCAACCAACAAACTGCTGGCTGATAAAGCGGACAAAACTGCTCTGGATGGATTTACCAATGATTTGACTGTGACCAAGAATACCGTGACAGCTTTGCAGGGCAGTGTGGATACGGCCAACAGCGACATTGCAGAAATCCAGGAAAAGATCAAAGATATTAAGCCCAGCAACGGCCATGAGTACGACATTACTTACACCAGTGATGACGGTCATTTGAGCCTGTTGGAAGACGGCACAACCAAGACTGTTGTTACCATTAAAGGTGGTGGCGGTGGCGGCGGTGAGGCAACCAGCACCATTACCATTGAACGAATTGGTGACAGCAGCCTGACGGTAGTTCAGGGCGACAGTGCATTGATCGGATTTAAGTTTACGAGTGTGGACAATGCTGGCGATGACACCGGCAATGCGACTGGCAACTGGTATGTGGGCAACACCAAGGTGGCAACCACGACCATCACCCAGGGCAAGAACACCTTTGATGTGACGCAATACTTGCATAGCGGTGACAACACCGTGCGGCTGCAGGTTACGGACAGCATGGGCAGTGTGGGCAGCAAGAACTGGTCGGTTAATGTTGTTGAGTTTTATTTGGAGAGCATTTTTGATGACTCTCTTTTTTATTCCGGCGAAGTAACTTACCGGTTTACTCCGTATGGCAATATTGCCAAAAACATCAGCTTTAAGTTGGATGGCAAGGCGATTGGCGGAACAAGCACTGCAGTGACAGGCCGCCAGATGACCTACAATTTGCCCGCCCAGAAGCACGGCAGCCACTTGCTGGAAGTGAGCATGACAGCGGAGATCAATGGCAAACAGGTGACAAGCAACACCCTGCGCCACGATATTATGTGGGTGGAAGAGGGCAATAATACCCCGATTATCAGTTGCGCCGTGCTGGATTACAGTGCCAAGCAGTACAGCAATGTTGCGATCAGCTATACCGTGTATGACCCGGCCAGCAGCAACACCAATGTGACCCTGGCTGTGGATGGCATTGTTGCCAGCAAGCTGACGGTAGGACGCACCAAACAGACCTGGACGTACAAGAGCAGCGAGATTGGCAGCCATGTGCTGACCATTACCTGCGGCGAGACGGTAAAGACCATCAATGTAAAAATTACCGAGCTGGGTATTAACATTGAGCCGGTGAAAACCAACCTGATGTTTGATTTTAACCCGGCTGGCCGAACCAATGCGGACGAAAACCGCCTGTGGACCGATGGCAATACCGCGATGACGGTAAGCGATAACTTTGACTGGAGCAATGGCGGCTACCAGATTGACGAGGACGGCGATACTTACTTTTGCGTGAAAGCCGGAACTACCGCCACGCTGGATTATAAGCTGTTTGCGGACGATGCCAAAAAGAAGGGCAAGAACTTTAAGCTGGTGTTTAAGACCACCAATGTGCGAGACTACGATGCTACGGCACTAACCTGCGCAAATGGCAACGTTGGTTTGACGGTACAGGCACAAAAGATTACCCTGACCAGCCAGCAGAACCGCATTGAGCTGCCGATTTGCGAAGATGACTTTTTGGAGTTTGAGTTCAATATTTTGCCGGACAGCAAGTATAAAGAGATGGTGCTATGGTGCGACGGTATCCCCTGCAAGGTGGAACTGTACGATGCAAGCGACAACTTTACACAAGCAAGTCCGGTTGGCATTACGATTGGCTCTGCGGACTGTGATGTACAGGTATACCGCATGAAAACCTACGGCATGGAGCTGTCAGACGATGAAATCCTGGACAACTTTATTGCGGATGCCAAGAACGCCGAGCTGATGATTGAACGCTATAACCGCAACGATATTACCAACGTGAGCGGGGAACTGGATGCTGACCTTTTGGCCGAGAAGTGCCCGGACCTGCGCATTATCAAGATCAGTGCTCCGACCTTTACGACCGGCAAAAAGAATGAGGTTTTTAATACCACCATCCAGCAGATTTACAAGAACGGACGCGCTGTGGAGGATAACTGGACCGCGACCGGCAGCCATAAAGGCCAGGGCACCAGCTCCAATGCGTATGGCGAGAGCGGCCGAAACATTGACATTAACTGTTCCGGCGGATTTACGTTTGGCAACGATAGCACCGGCAGCACCTATACATTGACCGAGAACAGTATCCCGGAGAAATATTTTAATATCAAGGTAAACATTGCAAGCTCTGAAAACGCAAATAACGCCTGCATTGCAGATGATTACAACACGTTTAACCCGTATACCCGCAAGGCAAAGAAAGAGAACCCGAAGGTGCGCGACACGATGGCGTTTTACCCGTGCGTGGTGTTTATCCAGGAGACGGACGTGGAGAACGCGACGGTGTTTAAGGACGGCCAGTGGCATTTTTACGCTTGCGGTGATATTGGCAACAGCAAGAAGAACAATGACACCCAGGGCATGGACCCCGCAAACCACAAGGAAGTTATTGTTGAGATTGATAATAACACCGATGCCCAGACCCGCTTTTTGAGTGATGATCTGAGCCAGGAAACCTGGGACGGCGACCACAGCTTTGAGTTCCGCTATATTAGCAAAAAGTGTACCGAGGAAGAAACACAGGCGGCAAAGAATGCCTGGCAGAGCTTGCTGACCTGGGTAGTAAATGCAGATGACGAAGAGTTTAAGGCCCACTTTGAGGACCACTTCATCAAGGACAGTGTGCTGTTCTATTATCTGTTCACTGAGCGCCACACAATGGTGGATAACCGCGCCAAGAATGTGTTCCCCCACACAGAAGATCTGATCCATTGGGATTTTTGCATGGATTATGATAACGATACCTGCCAGGGCAACGACAACGAGGGCGGATTGACACTGACTTACGGCTATGAGGATACCGACACCATTGGCACCAAGAGCGTGTTTAACGCGGCAGACAGCAAGCTGTGGTGCAAGGTACGAGATCTTTTTGCGGACGACTTGCAGAAGATGTACCTGAACCGTGAGAGCGCTTTGGCCTGGAGTGCAAACCGTATTTTGCGCAAGATTGAGGCGTACCAGGATGTGAAGCCCGAAAAGCTTTGGATCATGGACATGCGGCGCAAATATTTCCGCACCTATGAAGACAATGGAACAACCAATTACCTGCCGATGATGCACGGCAACAAGCGCCACCAGCGTCGCCAGTACCAGAAGTACCAGGAAAAGTATATTGCGAGCAAGTACAGCGGTACGACCTGCACGGCTGATGATATGACGATCCGCGGCTATACCCCCACCAACTGGACAGGTGTGCAGCCGGACGGTACGTTCCATATTCGCCCGTATGCAGATACCTATGTGAGTGTTTTGTATGGCTCCAACCCGGTAAAAATGCGCGGCAAGCGCGGCCAGACCTACACGATTGAGTGCCCGATTGCAGCCATGAACGATACCGAGGTTTATGTTTACAATGCCAGCCTGATACAGAGCATTGGCGACATTAGTGGATTTTACCCTGGGTATGTTGATTTTAGCCATGGTGCGAAATTGACCGACTTGAAGGTTGGCAACGGCACCGAAGGCTACCGCAACACAAACCTGACCGACTTTGCGGTTGGCAACAATACGCTGCTGGAGCACCTGAATTTGCAGAATGTGCCAAACCTGAAGAAATCCATCAGCTTGGCGGGATGTGTAAACCTGACCGATTTTTATGCCGGCGGAAGCGGTATTACCGGTGTGGCGTTTGCCAAGGGCGGCAAGATTGAAAAGGCTGAACTGCCTGCGATTGCAAGCCTGACGGCACAGAGCCTGAACCACCTGACCGATTTGAAGATTGACGGCTATGAGAACATGACCACACTGGTTGTGGAAAGCTGCCCGACCATTGACCTGAAAGCTATGTTGGAAAAATGCACAGGTTTGAACCGCGTGCGCCTGACTGGCCTTGATTGGGAATGCGAGGATACAGCGCTGCTTGACCGACTGTACACGATGACCGGCCTAGATGAGAACGGCTATAACACCGAGCACTCTGTACTGGAGGGCAAGGTACATGTGCCCATTATGCGTGAAAAGAAGCTGGCAGAGTTTAATGCACAGTGGCCGGATTTGAAGATCAGCTACAACACGCTGGTTGAACAGTTTACCTGGACCTTTGTGAATGATGATGACGAGCACACAGTTTTGGATGTGCAGTACATTGACAAGGGTGGTAAGGCTGTTGACCCTGTGACCCGTGCGGATAAGCCGATCCCGAAGCCGACCAAGAAGAGCACGGTGAGCACTGACTTTACCTATGCTGGATGGGACACAGAGTTTGTTACAGTATTTACCAACCAGACCGTAACGGCCAAATATACCGAGAGTGTGCGGAAGTATACCGTGCGCTACCTGAACAATGGTGCGGAGAAGCAGAAAACAGTTGCCCCCTATGGCAGCATGGTGTTGTATGAAGGCGATACCCCGACCTACACGGCGGAGGAAGGTGCCTATAAGTTCTACCTGTTTGACCATTGGGACAAGGGCGGATATGTGAACGGAGACAAGGACATCAATGCGGTATATGACAGCTGCGAATATACCTCTGGTTATTTTGACGGCAAAGAGATTGGCAGTTTGCGCCCGGTTGAGATTTACGCAATGAAAAAGGTTGGTATAGAGAATAAGGTGGTTAGCCCCAAGGACGCTGTGACCATTACGATGGGCAACGACTTTAGCTACTCTGACATTGAAGAGAAGGTTTTGATCAATGAGAAAAAGACCTTTGATGGCACCAACTATGTGGATACCGGTGTGCAGCTGTTGAAGGAAGACCGGGACTGGGTGCTGGCGGTAGATTACCGGATGACCACAACCGATACGGCCAATGCTGTGCTGATGCAGTGTTTTGAAACCAACGGCATGAACGGTATCCGCATTTGGAACAATAATGGAGCCAAGATCAGTTGGGGCACCGAAAGCGCAACAGCTGCCACAGTTGGAACCCGTGACATGGTGGTAATGCGCCACAAGAAGGGCGAAAACAACTTGCATGTGTATACGGCTAACATTTACGGGGACGACATTGTTTACACTGAGATTAACCGTGGACGAATTACACAGACCAATGCAACGCTGGTGTTTGGTTGCGCCAAGGCAGATGACGGAGAATATGAACGGTTTGCCAAGGGTGATGTGTACTGGGCGAAAGTTTGGTATGCAGACCTGGGCGATAATGCCTGCCGGAAGCTGGCTGCATGGCCGCATGAAACCCGCGAATATGAGATGTGCGGATTTAAGCAGTTTTATTTAAGCGATAACACAAACAAGCGCTGCGCAATGACGTTTTTGGCGAAAAATACGCTGGCACGCAAGATGCCGATTACCAGCAGCTATTACAACAATGGCGGTTGGCCCGCAGCAACGCTGCGCACCTACCTGGACAAGCGGCTGCCGAATGCCTTGCCGATTGGATGGCAGCAGTTGATCCAGCAGGTAAAAGTGACATCCAGTGCGGGCGGAACATCCAAGGAAATTGTGACGGCGGATTGTTACTTCTTTATACCGGCTGCATATGAGCTGAACCCCAGCATGAACAGTGAGCCGTATATTTATGAAGGTACTACGATCAGTTACATGACGGATAATCAGAGCCGGATCTGCTATGACGATGATGGCGCGGCCACCACTTATTGGACACGCAGCCCGAATGTTCAGTATGCAGATTACTTTTTGCAGGTTGCGGCAGACGGCCAGATTTACAGCTATGTTACCCCGACCGAGCAGCATGGCGTGCGCGTAATGTTCAGCGTGTAAAGGAGGTTGAGGGACGAAATGTATTACAAGGTGATATATAACGGCCAGGTGATTGATACCCTTGACCACCTGAGTTTTGTGAAATACCAGGCGAAACACGGGATTATGGTGAACTGCACAGCAGATGACGCCGAAGGAATTGTGAGCAGTGATGGGCGCTACATCTGGCATGTGGACGGATACTATAATATTCCGGCGGCAGGATACGATACCGTGCAACTGGTAGAGATCAGTGTTTACGAATATGACAAGCTGAAAGCCTTGGGGGCCAAAACCCCTGAGGCTATTATTGATGCTTATACCCTGAGCCTGATTGAAGGAGGTGTGCTATGAGCGACTTTGTGGAGAGTTTGCGGCGGCTGTATTTGGATTGCCGATTAAAAGAAGCGACCCTAAATGCGCTGTGGCACAAGGGCAAAATCAGCCGCAATGAGTTTGACTACATTGTGGGCGGAAAGGAGACGAGCAATGTACACGATCCTAATTAACGAGGACAATACCCTGACCGCCAGTGTGGTGGAGCGCGTGATGCAGCAGAGCAAACTGGTAGACACCCTGCATTTTTTGGCTGACCCGGAATACAAAGGCAAAGACATGCGCGACTATGTAGTGATGCTGGAATACCGGTTGCCGGTGAGCAAGAAATACCGCACCGAGTTTTTGACGCTGAGTGACGAGCTGTATAAAAACAAGCTGGAATATAAGCTGCCCTTTGACACAGCGCTGACCAGTGAGGCCGGTGTGATTGAGTTCCAGCTGACCTTTGGCAACATTGAGATGGATGCTGAAGGCAGGACCACCCAATACATCCGCAAGGTTGGACCGGGCGAAATTAAAATTGTTGATGTTTACGACTGGGCGGCCACGATCCCGGACGAAGCACTGAATGCTTTGGACCAGCGGATTATTGCGATGCAGGCCATGCTGAAGGCCATGATTGATAAGAACAACACCATGATGAACAGCAAGGCCGACAACCTGAGCTACAAGAATGACATGCTGCAGCTGACCGCCAACGGAAGCCCGATTGGCAATGCGGTAGAGATCAAGAGCGGCGGCGGTTCCGGCAGCGGCGGTGATGGTACAACTGATGGAAATATGCGGGTGGTTGAGTTTTAAGGCTTGGCCGCCTGCGTTTTTCTATATAGCGACAAATGGAGAAAGGAGTTGGGATAATGGCAACCACAAGTAAGTTGGGCTATGGTAACGCGGAAAACCTGGATACAGCGATTACGAATGGAATTATTGACGAGAAGGACCTAGTTATTACCAAGGATACATCGGAGTTTTATTACATCCGTGACGATAAGAGCAAGCAGGCGATCCGCCCCCGAACCCGTGTTTTTGATAGCAACGGGCAGGCCAACGAGCAGCTGAACAACAGCAGCGACACTTATGCCGGGCAGACCGTAATGATTAAAAACACCGAGGGCAAGTATGAGCCGTGGATTGTACAGCTGTTGGATACCGGGAAGTTTGCTGTTGAACCGTTCAGCACTGCAAGCACCGGATTTGTTTGGCAAGAATTTTAACCGACAAAAACGACATGAAATTTAAGGAGAGATAATTATGGCAGAAGTAAAATTTAATTACGGCACCAAAGCTAACTTTGAAGCCCTGGAGGCAAAGGACAACGACACCCTGTATTTTTTGACCGACACTTTGCAGATTTTTAAGGGTGCAGTTGAATACACCAAGAGCTGCAAGCTGGTGAGCACCCTGCCTGCTTCCGGCCAGGTGCAGGGCGTTGTTTATGTGCGCACCAGCGACTTTACCCTGCATGTGTTCAATGGCACCAGCTATATCCAGCTGAACAAAGCCACCGTAACTGAGATCCCGGCTGCCAGCGCCAGCGATGACAATGTGCCGACCACCAAGGCTGTTGCCGACTACGTTGATGCCAAGATTGCGGGCGTTGTTGGCGGCAAGGGTGTGTTTGTTACCGATGTTACCTACAATGAGGGCGTGCTGAGTGTTGCCAAGGGCGGCGACCCCGTTACTACCACCCTAACTGGCGTTGTGCATGCACCGACTTATGACGCAAGCACCCGCACCATCAAGCTGCCGGTATTTGGCGGCGACGAACTGACCATTGCGCTGGGTAAGGATCTGGTTGTGACCAGCGGTACTTATAATGCCAAGGACAAAAACATTGAGCTGACCATTACCAGCGGCGATGTGATCAAGATCCCGGTTGGCAGCCTGATTGATATTTACACTGGTCTGGCAACTTCCACCGCTAATGTGACTGTTTCCGCTGACAACAAGATTAGTGTGAGTGTTAAAGTGAGCGCCAAGGCTGACAACTCCATTACCCTGGAGGAAGACGGCCTGTATGTTGCTGTGCCCGATGCTTATACCAAGGCTGAAGCTGACAAAAAGATCAAGGCTGTGCAGACCGCCCTGGATACACACACTGCGAATGCCGACATCCATGTGACCAAGGAACAGAAGGCCGCCTGGGATGCCAAGGTGGGCACTGAACAGCTGGCTGCCGCCAAGAGCGAGGCCATTGCTGCTGCCGCTGCTGACGCAACCACCAAGGCTGATGCTGCCCGTGATGCTGCCAAGGCGTATGCTGACGGCCTGAACACTGCCATGGATACCCGCGTGAAGGTTGTTGAGGGCGCTATTACCTGGAAGACTATTGGCTGAGACGGCCTTGAGGTTAGTTATTTCAAATTAAGATGACATAAAAAATGCCTTCGCTGTGGAGCCAGTGTTTTGCGAGTAGGAGAACATGCACTGTGCAGCGAAGGTTTTATATTGTATTGACAAGCAACGATGTTGAATATATAATAATAGTAGAACTAAGGCACCGACATAGACGGTCTACCTCAGTTTATAGTTTATGTATGACAGTTAAACCATCATAGCAAAAACCGTTCTGTGGGCGACAGGGCGGTTTTACTTTTTATTACCACGAAAAAACGTGATAACTGCTACGACAGTTTGTACCCCAGTGAACACAACGCCAATAATGACGATGGTATCAACAAAGGATAGATCCGGCATAAGCATCACCTCCTGGCAAAAATAAATTTACCGGAAGGCAAAGTAAGGGCGCTCCACAATGCCTTGCGGCAGATGGGAGGCTTGACCGCCTATTACGTCTATGAGGAAGATATGGCAAAAAGGAATAAACGTTGGTGTCTTAGTTCTGCTATTATTATACTGTCAATGCAAAATTTGTCAAATTAAATATTGAATCGAAACCGCTTATCTGTACGCAGGTAGGCGGTTTTTTTATTGTTACAAAAAGGAGTTTTACGATGTCAAAACTTTCTTTATGCGAGATCCAACAGTCGCAGCTGGATAAAACTCCTATTGTGGATGGACAGCTGGTATGCTGCTTGGATACGGGAAACACCTACCGGGACACAGCCGGTGGGCGAGTTCGGATTGGAAGCGATCTGGAACGAGTAAGTGAGCTGCCATTGGCCCCGCTGGCCGGGAAGATTTATTATTTGCCGCCCGGAGATTTATATATTTATAACTCTGGTTGGGTAATGCTGAATGATACTGATTTTACAATTGGGGCCAGCAAGGCTGATGCCACAGAAGTAAATTTGGAGCTGAAACATGGTGATGTGGCAAAAGGTACGGTAAAGGTGCGCGGCACCGGCATTACGAGCGTGACGGCGGATGCAGATGGGAGACTGATTATCAACACCCCAAGCCCGGAAGCTGTGATTGACGAGATTACCAACAGCCAAATTGATAATTTATTCAAAGACGAATAGGAGGGGATAATATGAAATTTTTGAGTTATGACGGTCTGCTTTATTTTTGTCAGAAGATTAAAGCTTTGCTGGCGGGCAAGGTAGACAAGGTTGATGGCAAGGGGCTTTCGACCAACGACTTTACCACGGCAGAAAAGACCAAACTGGCCGGGCTGATGAATTACATCCACCCGACAACCAGCGGGAATAAGCATATCCCTGCAGGCGGCAGTGCCAACCAGATTTTGGGTTGGAGCGCAGACGGCACCGCTAAGTGGGTAAACGAAAAGGATACCACCTACAGTGTGATGAGTGGCGCAACGGTTGATGCGGATGGCAAGAGCGGACTGGTGCCCAGCCCGACGAAGGGTGCGCAACGCTGGCTGGATTCGACCGGTGCTTGGACGACCCCGCCGAACACTACCTATGGAGCTGCAAGTACCACGAGCGCCGGCCTGATGAGTGCCGCCGATAAGAAGAAGCTGGACGGTGTTGCGGACGGTGCAAACAAATACGTACACCCAGCCACAAGCGGCAACAAGCACATCCCGGTAGGTGGCTCTGACGGCATGATCCTGGGCTGGAGTGCCGATGGTACGGCCAAGTGGGTTGCCGACAAAGATACCACCTATACCAACTTTAAGGGTGCGACTGCTGATACGGCTGGTAGTTCTGGCCTGGTAAACGCACCTGCCAAAGGGCAGCAGGGCTTGTATCTGCGCGGTGATGGCACCTGGGCAACCCCAACCAATACCACTTACAACGATGCAACCCAGAGCACACACGGTTTGATGACCGCCGCAGATAAAACAAAGCTGGACGGCATTGCTGCCGGTGCCAACAAGTATGTACACCCCAGCTATACCGCACATGACAGTGGCCTGTACAAAATTACTGTGGATGCGACCGGACATGTGAGCGCTGTAACTGCGGTTGCCAAGGGCGATATTACGGCATTGGGCATTCCCAGCACCAATACCACCTACAATGATTCCACCCAGAGCACCCATGGCCTGATGAGCACTGCCGACAAGAAGAAACTGGATGCTTTTGGCGAGGCAAGTACCTATGCCCTGAAGAGCGACATTACCGCTATGTACCGTTACAAAGGCAGTGTGGCAAGCTATGACAAGCTGCCGACCAGCGGCCAGATCATTGGTGATGTATACGACGTTGGCAATGGCATGAACTATGCCTGGAATGGCGAGAAGTGGGATGGACTGGGCCAGGTGTTTACCATTGATGCGATTCAGAACACTGAAATTGATACCATTTTGGCATCTTAAAAACTAAACCAAGAGGAGGTGTGGTAAAGTGGGATATTTGAGTAACGCGGGGTTGAGCTACTTTTTTGGCAAGCTGAAAACCATTTTTGCGCCCATTAGCCACGGGCACGGGGGAGCTACACAGAGCGCGGCTGGCTTTATGAGCGCAGCCGATAAGAAAAAATTGGATGGGATTGCCGAGGGAGCGAACAAATACAGCCTGCCCACGGCGACCAGCAATGTGTTGGGCGGCGTGAAAACCGGAGCGAACATTACAAACAGTAACGGCGTGCTTAGTGTGACGGCGGCCAATGTAACGAATGCACTGGGGTACACCCCACCCAAACAGGACACAAACACATGGCGGCCGGTTGTGAACAGCTTGACCAGCAGCGCGGCCGACCAGAGCCTTGCGGCAAACCAGGGTAAGATCCTGAATGAGAGCAAGGCCGCCATGATTGTGTTGACAAACGAGAACTTAAACGATGTGGTGACGCCAGGATTTTACAGTTCTGGCGGCGGCAACAACGTGACAAATAAACCAAGTAACGTAGACAATTTTGGCTTGATTGTAATTCACCAGGCAAGTGGAAATTATTATACCCAGATTGTTTACAGCGACAGTGCCGCTTACCGCCGCCATTGTGTAAACGGGACCTGGAGCGGATGGGTGCAGGACAAGCTGACAGACACCGACACTTGGCGCGGCATCCAAAACAATTTGACCAGCGACAGTACGACTGACAGTTTGAGCGCAGCGCAGGGCAAGGCGCTGAAAACCCTGGTGGATGGGAAAGCTGCTATGGGACATACCCATAATAGTATAAAAGACATAGGCAATAAGTCTTCAGATACAACATTTGCTTATTCAAAAGCCGGCATGAGTTATACAGATTACACTTGGCTTGCTGGCTGGAATGGGTATGAACTTCGTGCTGTAAACAAGGGTCAATTTGCTACTGCCGGGCATACCCACGACGCAAGCGTACTTATTAACAATCTCTCTATTGGCGATTCTACTCCGCAAGATGATGACTATTATGTATCTCAGTATGCGGGAGGTGGAACTACTTCAACTACATACTACCGGCGACCAGTAAAAGCATTATGGAGTTACATCAAGGGCAAGGGTGACGCTATTTATCAGCCAAAGGGCAGCTATGCTGCGGCAAGCCATACGCATGATGATCGGTACTATACAGAGAGCGAGATTGACGCGAAGCTGAAAACCAAAGCTGATACGCACAGTCATCCATACCTTCCTACTGCAGGCGGAACTGTGACGGGTGTGACTGCGTTTACAAATACAACTGCGTCTACGAATAAAAGTACTGGTGCTGTGAAGGTAAGTGGCGGTGTTGGTGTTGCCGGACGCATGAGCGCCAATGAGGTTATGATTGGCGATGGATGCACACTGATGTATAACGCAAATGATAAATGCGTGAATTTTGTTTTTAGTTAAGGAGGCGGTGGTTATGGCATTGCAGGTTTGGCTACCGCTGAATGGCACTATTATAAACCAAGGTGTTAGTGGTTTGTCTACAAGTGGTAGCCCTACCTCTTGGGGTAATGGTTTGATGGGTAAATGTGCTGTATTTGCTGGAAACCAAGCAGTGGCTACGGAAACTACACATAGCCTTGACTACATTGATAATATTAGCTGGGCATGTTGGGTAAATACAGCATTTAATAATTCTGGAGACACACAACAGTATATACTTAGCGTTGGACGAGTTGACTATAATAGTTTTGGATATGGACTACAATGTTTGGATTCCGCGAATTGTAGAGTGTGGTTTGGTACATCTACTTACGACATTCCCATAGTTGGTGGCAAATGGACACATATTGTTTTCACAAAACATGGAAATGATATAAAAATCTACTTGAATGGTGTACAGCAAGTAACGACTACATTTAATGGAACGAAGCCAACATTTTCAGAGTCTGTTGGTTTAGGTGTTGGTTATTTCCATTATAGTGGTGGAAATATATACAGATATAATGGCAGTATCTGTGATGTCCGCATCTATGACAATGCACTTTCTCCGAAAGAAGTTCACGAGATTGCACAGGGGCTATGCTGTCACTACCCGTTGAATGACCCGTATGCAACAGGGAGTATTAACAAATATAGTGGAGATAGTTTTGAGGGGAAGCCGAGTGGTAGTAGCTATACTGTGACCAAGCTGGCAAATGAACGCGGGTATAATTACAAGCTGAGTTATACAGGAACCGGCAATAATACCTGGCCTAATTTTTACTTCCCTACTTTTAGTTTTACTGCGGGCAAGACATATGATTACAGTTGCAAGGTGCGGTGCCACAGCAAGAACTTTAACATTTACTTTAGAGCAGCGCATATCAACAATGACTGGGTTACGAGTACGAAGACCATTACTGTGGCAGATAACCAGTGGCATGAATATCACATCCAGATCAAGCTGGACGCAAAGTACACAAGATCCGGCACGGAGTATGACACAAAACCGCTGGTTGAATTTTATTCCGATAGTCTTGCAACCAAAGATACGGTTTACACTTGTGATTTTGACTTGAAAGATGTTTGCGTAAGTGAATGCAGCACGGCGGCAAGTGGAAGCAATGGCAGCTGGGCGGATAATACGGTGTATGATACGAGCGGGTTTGGAAATCATGGCAGTGTGACAAGCGCTTGTCGGCCGGTTTTGGCTGGGAATAGCCCGATGTATGATAAGTGTTATGAGTTCCCTTATAAAAATTATATTACTGGGAAAATGCCGTTTGGCGGGCAGGCTACGAGTAACTTCACGATTAGTGTTTGGCTAAACCAAATTGAAGGTGGCGCATATTCTACTTGGTTGAACAGTAACGGTTATGGCGGCTCCGGTTTGTGGCTGGCAGTTAATACCGAAGGCTGTGCGCAGTGGGGATACCGTGGAAGCGTTAGCCCGAATTATGTGAAAGGCGGAAGTAATATTGCGGTAAATACCTGGCATTTGTTCACTTATGTATACAAAGAAGGTGTAGCGACCTGGTATTTGGATGGCAAGAAAAATTGCAGCGCTACCTATGCAGATAAAACAATAATGCCTGCGGGCACATTTACATTGGGTGACAGTTATGCGGGAAGTGATTGGAATACAAATTTCCATGGCAAGCTTTCCGATTTCCGCATTTATGCTACTGCTCTATCGGACGAGGACATTGCAGAGCTATACAACACACCGGTTTCAATTACAAGCACCGGAACGATGATGACGAAGGGAGAGCTGATTGAAACATGAGTGTGGGAGTGAATAAAAGTGGAGTTGTGAATGCGGGAAGTTTTGTAGAGACAAACGGCGCTATGCTGAACACATTTATGAGCGAAGGATATACACCAACTGCGTCTGTTAAAAATTCATGTATGGAACGAACGATCACAGGTTTTGTTGTTGACAAGGAATATTACATTGATATGGATATTGTTTGGAGTGGGTTCACAACTGATGCTGCAAGCAATTTTGGAATGTGGGCGCAGGGCTCTGTTTATAATGGCTCAAATTGGTCTTGGAATTACGGAAACCCGATGACATCAAAAATCGGCAATCTTACTTCTTTAATGCTTAGTTCTAACAGTGGAACAAAACATTTTAAGGTGAAATTTACGGCAGAACAACCAGGATATGGGCTTGGTTGCCGAGCAGATTATTCCAACGGCAAAGGAACGATAACTTATAAAAATATTCGCGTTGTACCCGCAGATTCTTTTGTAGACGGCGCAATAAACAGCGGACGAATACTTGTTAATTCAATCGCAATGGATAATTTCATCGAAAACTGACGGAGGTGATGGAATGGCTCAACTTTCTAATTTGATTGTAAATGGCGTGACACGCCTGCTTTCTAAGCTTTATGTCAGTGATTCTGTCACTGCGCCTAATTTTATCGGTAAACTGACAGGCACTGCTGCAAAGCTTGGAAGAAACGGAGACGCCGATACCCCTATGACATTTAATTGGTCTGGCAAAGATGGCCAGCCGACATGGCTTTGGGGTGGTGAGAATGGGTCAGACATGTATGTGTATAACCCATCAAATTTCAGTGTAAAGAACGCTAAGGCGGCTGGGTCTGCTGATTCTGCAACGAAATTGAGTTCGAGTGCAGGCAGTGCGACACAGCCGGTTTATTTTAGTGATGGCAAACCGGTGGCGACTACCTATACACTGGGTAAGAGTGTGCCGGCGAGTGCTGTGTTTACCGATACAAATACATGGCGTGGGGTACAGAATAACCTGACCAGTGATGCCACAGACCAGAGCCTGAGTGCTGCACAGGGCAAAGTATTAAAAGGTCTTGTTGATGGGAAGGCGCCAAGTGGGCACACACATGATGACCGGTATTATACGGAGTCTGAGATTGATTCTAAGCTTTCTGGAAAGGCAAACAATCATAGCCATCCATATCTGCCGCTTGCTGGCGGCACGATGTCTGGCACGATCACATTTGCCGCTATTGGTGATAAGGGCACATCTGCCGGACTTGCTTTTAGTGGCAGTACGGATGGCGCTGGCATTTATTATCAGACAACTGCTGGCGATCAGGGTAATCTTGTTTTGAACTTGACCGATGACGACAACTGCTATCTGCAGATTGCTAAGAACGGTGCATTCAAAAGCTATTTTAGCCCGGACGGTGTGTTTCATGGTTCTGTCGCTGGTAATGCAAGCTCGGCAAGTTCTGTTGCATGGAGCAATGTTACAGGCAAGCCGAGCACATTTACGCCGAGCAACCACACACACACCAAGAGCCAGATCACAGACTTCCCGGCGCTGGGGACAGCAGCCGCCAAGAATGTGCGAACTTTGACAGCACGAGGTTCCAGTGGCTGGAAAGATACGGCAACCGACCAGCAGTATGTTCCCGATATGAGTTTTATCGCTAATTGGAACGGCTCGTATGATGGAGCAGGTTCTAACCTGGTTTATTGCTGCATGGGCGCATTTGGCACGATTGTGACCAAGAACACCAGTGATTATGCTGTGGCCGGCCACACCCACAATTATGCTGGGTCCAGCAGTGCAGGCGGTGCCGCAACGAGCGCCAACAAGGTGAATGCGGCTTTGACGATTAACCTGAACGGGACAAGCCAGGGCGCATGGGATGGCAGCAGTGCGAAATCGATCAGCATTACGGCAGCCAGTGTGGGCGCAACAAGTGTGACAATTAGCAGGTGGTGATTTTTATATGGGAGTTTATTTAGGAAGTACGCAGGTAGATATGCAGGGAGGTTTTGTGACTGGTGGTGCCAGTGGGGCGAGTTTGCAGAGCAAGACGGTTAGCCCCAGTGAGAGCACACAGACGATCAAGGCCGACTATGGCTATGACGGTTTGAGCCAGGTTACAGTAAATGCAGTATCGAGAACTTATGTGGGAAGCGGCGTGACGAAAAAGAGCGCTACGACTTATACGCCAGGAACGAATGACCAGAGCATTGCATCCGGCCAGTATTTGAATGGAACCCAGACGATTAAGGGTGACAGCAATTTAACCGCCGGCAACATTAGAAACGGCGTAAAGATTTTTAATGTGACAGGCAGTTATGCTGGGAGCAGCAGTTCTGGCGGTACGAATACCAGTGATGCTACGGCGACAGCGAGCGATATTGCTAAAGGCAAAACGGCGTATGTGCAGGGCAAAAAAGTTACGGGCAAACTGACAGAATACCTTGCAGGGGAAACACTAAGTTACTATACCTCCGGCGATGAAGAGATCACGATTAAGCGTGACAGCGACAGCGATAACATCAGCATAAAAATCCATTGTTTTGACGATGACAAGATTATGCGGCACAACAGTTACATAAAGCTTGGAGCCGATGCTATTCTTTTTGGCAACGCTACTGCTGCGGATGTTGCAAAAGGCAAAACATTTACGAGTGCAGCGGGGGTAAACGTTACCGGTACTGCGGAGCCTGCCGAGAGCAATAACAACGTTGAGGCATACGTCATTACCAGCACCAACCCCAGCGTTAGTTTTAAGCGCACTGACGGGACAATCAAGATTTGGGGCTACGGCACCATGACCAGTCAAGGCGGCTGGGGCCAGCAGACTACGAGCCTGGTCGCGTTTGAGGGCGACAAGTACCACAAGGGCGCCATATATGGCGGCCCAAGTAGTACCAATCTGAGCCTAAGCATCAGCAACGGAAAACTGACTGGGCTGCCGAGTGGACTGACGGCGATCAGCGCGATTGTAACGAGAGGTATATGATTATGGCAACTGATACAAAGCTGGACAGTTTGGTAATTAACTACCTGACACAAAGCCAATATGATACGGCTAAGACAAATGGAAAACTGAATGCAAACCAGATTTATATGACACCGGCGAACACAGGAATGGCAGTTGAGACTTGGGAACCCACTATAACAGCTGAGAGCGGCTGGAAACTCGGCTCAAAAAAATTTTATAAAATCGGAAAAATGATTTATTTTGAAATCAACGTTGGTGTTACCAGTAATAAAAGTCTGATCCAAGGCATGACATACGAGTGTTGTACTTTAACAAAACCAACCGCGGACACGATTCAAAGTTTTGCTGGAACACGTTACGATACTATGATTAGCAATGCCAGCAGTGACGAAGATTGTCATGTCGCAAGTTTTGTCTTCTGGAAAAAGCAAAGTAACGGAACAGATTATAAGTGCAATATTTGCTGCACAAGAAAATTCACGCTAAATACTCCCGATGAAGGAGTGTTTTACAACTATAACTGGCTACAATTATCCGGCTGGATCTTTTTAAGTTAAGAAGCGAGAAGTATACAGTATGGCGACGAATACAAAGGTGGGATTATTAACTAAGCTGAAATAACCGTGAAGCAAAATTACTTTACAATACGATGGAATGTTAAAAGGAGGCTGATGGAAGATGCGGCTGAAGAATGGAGAGGTATGTTTTGGGTGGCCATTGGCGCAGCATGTGATTACGGCCGGCTGGAAATATAACAGTGGGGCGTTGCACAGGGCAATCGACCTTCGCGCTTTGGTGGGAACACCGGTGTTTGCGGCGGAAGATGGAACGGTGCGCGTGGTTTACCATTGGAATGGGCGAGTGACCCAGGGCGACACCAACAGTTATGGCAATATGGTGAAGATTGAGCATACGGCGTATAAAGGCGGCAAGCTGGAAACGTTGTATGCTCATTTGAATTCTATCACGGTGAAGGTTGGACAGAAGGTGAAAACCGGCGAAGTGATTGGCTACAGCGGCCAGACCGGCAACTGTTTTGGTGCCCATTTGCATTTTGAGGTGCGCTGGAAAGGTGTGCGCGAGAACCCGCTATGCTGGTTGGATAACGACTTTAAGCCGGCCAGCCGCGGTGTGATTTTGTGGGCCAATGCAAACCAGCACAGTGTACAGGTGGACAAGCAGGAAGCGGCTGAGGAGCCGAAGGTTGAACCGGCAGTGAAAAAGACTGTGACAAAAGCCATTACCCTGAACAACGGCAAATGGAATGTGCGCAAGGGTGCCGGAATGCAGTACCAGTCCGTTGGGGTGATCAGCAGCCCGGATGCCAAGACCGGCAAGCCTGTTTGCATTGGGTATGAAGCGGTTGTGGACGGCTGGTTCAAAACGGTTTATGGTTATATCAGCCAAAAAGCGGTGAAGAGCCATACCTGAGTGCAGCCAAAGCAGGTGATTTTTATGAAGGAAAACTGGAGCCTGATGAGGTTCAGCAAAAAAATTATTGTTTTCACGATGGGCGCAACGATTGTTTACGCGATTGTATACATGATTCTGTGTTTTAGGACCGGACAGTTACCGGAATCGTCTTTTAACATTGGGCTGTTTGCGGCAATGAGTGCAGAGAATTTGTGTAACGCCTGGATTAAGGTAAGAGAAAAAGTAGCGGAAGAAGAAAAAACAGGGGGTGACAATGCGCCCCCTGGTGATGAGATTTTTACGCCGATTGATGAGACAAGTGAAACGGAAGAGATTGGAGGTTAGGTATGGAACAGGGAATTGTATATATTGTGATGGGCCTGGTTTGCGTGGTTGCTTTTATGGTCGGCAAATATGTGTTGCCGAACGCCCAGGAGACAGTAAACAAGGCACTGAACCTGTTGAGCGGCTACCCGCTGTTGATGCAGTGGGGGTTAAGCGCCTGTAAATATATCAAGCAATATTTTAACGATATTTCCGGCGAGGAAAAGAACAAGCGTGCCGCAGAACTGATTATGGAAGTGGCCAAGCAGGCCGGCGTTACCATTACAGAGGAGCAGGCGCGTGCGATTGCCCAGGCGGCTTACGAGCAGATGAAGGCGGGTGAAGCTGCTGCCGGAGAGAAGGTGAACGCAGATGCCTAACCCGGTATTTACATTTACGGCGCAGGACATACTGATGCTGGTGCTTTCAGCTTGTGCGGCGGTGGTTAGTATTTCGAATGCGATTGCCCAGGGGGTTAAGTTCAACAACTTTTTGAAAAAGCCAAACAGAGATCAGGATGCCCGGATGGACAAGATTGAAGAGCGGCTGAAAACGGTGGAAGGGCGCTGCGACACGTTTGACAAACAGTTGGAGGGTGTGAAGAAGCACCTGAATAGCCTGGATGAAAGCATCAACATGCTGTTGCGGGCAGAATTTGCACAGCTGGGGCACAACCTGAACGGCGACAATGTGGAGCAGATGCAGCGAGCATTTGACGATATACAGGAGTTTTTGTTTAAGCGTTAAGGTTGACAGCGAACAACATGTGGTATATAATACAAGTAGAGGATTGAAGCTCTTAATAAGCGAACACCTCAGTTAGCTGCAAATGAACCAAATACATCTGCTACAATGTACCCAGTTCAGATGAGGCCGCCTAAGTGCTAGTTAGGTAGCCTCATTTCTTTTTACGGCCAAAATAAATGGCCACAAAAACGCCAGTCCATGTACCGATGCAGCTTACGATTGTAAGCACATCCACAATAGAATTCATGGCATCACCTCCGACAATAAGATTGCCGAAAGGCGAAAATGATTAAACCTCCATTCAGCCTTCCGGCTAGTGGGAGGTGGCCGCCTAAGCGCTTATAAAGGTGGGTGAAATTCAGCGGAGCTTCAATCCTCTGAGAATAAGTATACCACATATAGCTACAAGATCACAAGCAGATATTGCGTTTTTGTAAAAACATTACGTTATTATACAAACAGGAATAGGGAGTACCTTTGGTTTTGAAACCTTGGGTGCTCCCTATTTTTTAGAAGGTTGGAAGTATCAATATAGTTCAGAAACAGAAAGAACTTTGGCGGGAAGATCCTCGCGCTTGCCGGATGGGGTTGGTGTGGAGATCTTGATGGTTTGAATGGCGGAGTTGATTGCGGGTTCAAAGCCGTCCAGAACGGGGGTAGCATCACAGGAAAAGAAAACCTTGTTTGCGTTGCCGTCTTTGGTGGAATATTCAGAAATATAGTGAGTGCCAAAATCGCTGTTGGCATCATGAATATAATCCGGCAGTTCGATGGTGACGAGTTTTTTACAGGGAACACCGGATGGTTTTTGGCCTTGAAGAACCCAGCCAGCCGGAAGACGGTGGGCCTGATACGGATCATTTGACACAAAGGTAAAATAGGTTGTTGTGACGGGGCCATGTTCCGAGGTGCTACGGGTACAGGCAAGAACCCCTATAATAATTTCAGTTACCATGATGGGTCTCCTTTTGTGTTTGATAATTTTTTATAACGCCCACGTTTTATGTCCTTATGGTATTGCTGTTGTTTTTTAAGAATTGCTAAACATTCAGGAGAACAAGCATTACTACGATCTACTGCAGCAAAAGTTTTTCCGCAGACAACACAAATTGTTCCGTTTTTCTGCATGTTCTTTTTGTGGTCTGGGTTTTGTTCACGGTAATTGGCAGCCCAGGCACGTTTTAACGGCTCGGTTTTTTCTTTTAAGGAGATCGGGGCGCATTCTGGACAATATTTTTGAAGGCCACCTTTTACGATATAAGGCTTGCCACACCGCTGACAGATATCGGTAGATCCAATTTGGCGAGTGGTCTTGTTTTTAGCAAGGTTCCGACATTTTTTTACAGCCTGCTTATCACGTTCCGCCTTACATTCTGGGCAGAAAGATGCACGAGGACCACCGGTAAAAGTAGCACCACACGACTTACAAACATGAGATATCATGCGTGGCTTATGAGCGGCCTGTTCACGACATGAGGGGCATAGGCGCTGTTCTTTTTGCCCTTCAAATGAACTTCCGCAGCGAGTGCAACGACGAAGCATGAAACTACCTCTTAAAATAAATCATTGACAGAGCATTGAAACAGCGAGGCAAGAGTTTGTGCAACCTGAACAGTGGGTTTACTTTCGCCGGATTCAATGCGTTGGTATTGACGGAGGGATATACCGAGTTTATCCGCGACCTGCTGGGCTGTCAAGTTGGCACGGGAACGCATGGCTTTGAGGCCGATGGGCTTGATATCCGAATACTTTTCGGCCTGACTATGATAATAACCGAGAGCGAAAGAGCCTTGCAGCTCGACAGGAAGCAACTTAGAAAACTCGTTTTGCATATCATCTTCGGTAATTGTGGAGTAAGTTAGAGCAATGAGGCGGTCCAGCTCCGGTGTTATGCGGTGTTCTGTGTGGGCACGAAGAATGAGCTGCGCGATTTCCGTTAAAGGATACATGGTGGCGTTTTGGAGGTTATTGGCCTTGGGGCCATCCTCGCCATAAACAATCGTGGCGAGCTTGTTATAAAGAATACCCAGTGCAAAAACCTGTTCCGTAGTAAGAGCCATAAGAAAGCCTCCTGTTCACATGACGTTTTATGTCGTTCCTTTGATTATAGTGTACGACATTTTATGTCATATGTCAAGGAGGGTTTGAAAATTTTATTGGGTTCCCTACATTTCGCTAAATTAAGCTTTAGCGAAGTTGCCGGTTATTTCTTGTTCTTTTTGTATTCGGCCATTGCGTCTGCCAGGCGCTGTTCCCAACCGGCGTTATCGTCTAAAAATTTATTGTAAAGAATTTCTTCGGCTTCTTTTCTGGCAGCGGCTGCGTCTTTTAGATTGGTGAAGAAACCAAGGTGAATGCGTTTATGTTTAAAGTTAATATATGCTTTGTAGGTGCCTTTTTTGGTAAGTGCAACACCGTTTACCCCGGTTCTAGAGTTTTTATTTACTGTTCCGTTTATGCGCGAACGAATTTTTGACAAGTCGGTTCCATCTACGTTTACGACTTTTCTGGTTATTTCCAATAGTTCTTTTTTGTCTCGTTCGCAATGACCACAGAATTGTAAATTCTTTATGCTTGACAATCGCGTTGTGAATTCGCGCCCACACTTGGGACAAATTGCAATACATCTGGTACAGGTGCCGCTTTTTTCTTTATCAACAATCTTTTTTATAAAAAAACCGTTGATTGTTTTCCCTTCATATTTTTCTTTTGAATTTTTAGTGTTTGCTTCTAATTTAGTAAGCGCCGATCTTGCATACCCGCATTTTTTGCATGATTTACTTTTCCCGCTAATGAGTGAGTGCCCGGAAACATCAGAAACAGTTCCGCAAGAACAACGGCATTCAAGATATCCTTTTTTCGCTTTTGCCGGGTCTTTAGAACGGCCAATGACGGTCCACTGATCAAAAACAGTATTGGGTGCAATTTCTAATTTTTGAGGCATTGTGGTTTACCTTTTTATTTTTGAAAAACTTTGATTTCATCGTCTGCGCTACGATCCTGGCTATCGTAAACGCTCGGCAATTTAGGGGCATTGGGGTTAGGAATTTCTTCTTCAGGGGCTGTTTCCGGTTCGGTTTTACCAATGCCAATGGCTACAAGTTCCAGAGGGGCTTCCAGAGCATCAGCAAGCTTACGCAGAACATCAATGCGCGGGATAGACTGGTTGTTCTCAATGCGGAAAATTGTGTTTTTGCTGACGCCGCTTTTTTCCGCCAGTTTTTGTAGGGAGATACCCTCCAGATTGCGGACAACCTTGAGCATATTACCTTCTCTCCAGCAGGTACTGATTGTAGCACGAGCCAGAAGCTCAAATTCATGCAGATCTGCGATTCTGGTTTTGGCAATCGGGTATTTTCCGCTGGCGGCAACAATAGCAGTCATTACGTCCAGAACGGCTTTGCCTTGAGGATAGAGTTTAGAGGGCATTTTAACTACACGCTCATTAGCAAGAGTATGAAATTTTTCCATGCCGGAAAGGATTGTTTTGCTTTGCATGGCGCTAATGTGATTGAGGTAATAATCCGATACACAGGGTTCTTGATACTCGATTGTAACATCGTCAAGAATTTTGCAGCACGCGATGAAATAACCCCACAAGCTGGACATTTTTTCTTGTTCTGTATTACCCATAGGTTTGATTTCCATGTTTGTTCCCTCCTGATTTGCTTTTTAGATTGACCTTATTGTACACATTTATGGGTACGAATCCGATCGGCGCTGGCTGCTACAGCTATTACGAGTTTGTTTTACGCCGAAAACTGAAAAAAATCAAACCCTCTCCCCTGCTGCCGATTGATGGGTAGAGCATTTAGAGCTGAACTACGAGTTTCTTTTACGGTGAAAAAGCGCAAAAAATACCGATTGTAATAAAGCCAGGACGGTATGGACGGGCGGCGCATGGCGGGATTTGAAGTTGATTTATGACCACTCATAGCCAGAATTACGAGTTTGTTTGACCAAAAGATTGAAAAAATATGGTTCAGACGGCCAGATATGGATGGTTGATGCAGCGGAATGAACTACGAGTTTTTTTGATTTGAAAAGGCGTAAAAAAAACAGGGGTGGGACCACTCCCCTACCCTATCCGTTTGGCTTAAAACTACGAGTTTGTTTGACGAAAAGCGCAGGAAACAAAAAATTTAACGTGAATTACGAGATTGTTTGATGCGAACTGCGAGATTTTTTGACGGCAATTACGAGGTTGTTTGACAGCGAAAGGCAGGATTTTGCGTAAAAGAAACTCGTAGCAGGAATAAAAGAAACTCGTAGTTTGTGTAAAAGAAACTCGTATGTAGAATAAAAGAACCTCGCAGCTCGTATAAAAGAAACTCGCAATATACCTTATATAATATAAATATAAAATATAAATAATAAATAATAATTAGCGCAAAAAATTTTACTACGAGTTTTGTTTTGAAGAAAAGCGCAAAAAAATCAGGCTTGACGAGCGGATAAAAATAGGGTAAGATAAAGATATAATGCGTTAGGTATACCCACCTGTGCGATGCGATACATACACTGTGATTTGGAGGTTGAGCTTGACATGGCGGACAGGCTATGCGGGCGAACAGAATGATGAAAGACCAAAAAGTAAACCGTGCAGGCACAGGAACGGTGATTACCGGAGAGGTGATGACGGACGAAGAGGTTAAGGCGAAAAAGGAGCAGGAAAAGAAGACCGGCTCCCCTTTTGCCGTTGGCTCTTACATCACCAAGAGCAATGACCTGATCCAGAAGACCAAGTATTCCCTGCCGCGCAACGAGCAGAAAATTTTGTTCATGCTGCTTTCCAAGATCGACCAGAAAAATGACACGGACGCTTCGAAGTATTATACGATTACGTTCAGTGACTTTTCAAAGCTGACGGGCGTGAATGCGGAAAAGCCGGCCTATGTGGCATATTTGCAGCACACGATTGAAAATTTGGAGAACCGGACATTTTGGGTGCCGATTGCCCCGACCAAGTACAAGAGTATGAGCTGGGTACGCAAAGGTTCGATTATTGATACTGAGGGCAAAACCATCAGTATGCGGTTCAATGAGGACATTTGGAAAGACATTGCCCAACTGACAAGCAACTACACATCTTACAGCATTGAATACCTGCTGATGATGCAGAGCACCTATTCCATGCGGGTGTATGAAATTATCTTATCTTATGATAACGGCAACCGGGACTACGAATACGCCAATGGGCTGGTGTTTGAGCCGGTGACGGACGAGGTGCTGGGGATGTTCCCCGCCAAGCGGAGCCAGCTGCGCGGATACAAGTACAAAAAGTTTGGCATTGATGATTTCAAAAACCTGCTGTCTGTACCGACCAAAGAAGAGCGCGGTATGAACCGCAAAAAGTCCGATGTGGATAACAAGTATGACCGCGAAAAACCGTTGACAGAAAAGTACCCGAATTTTTCAGACTTTGAACGCAATGTTTTGAAGCTGGTAAAAAATGAAATCAACGAGATGACAGACCTGTGGTTTGACTATGAGCCGGTGCGAACCAAAGGCGTGCGGAAATACACCCATCTGTATATTTTTATCAAGTACAAATCACGCAAAGAGATGGAGAAGGTGCGGGCGTTTTTGAGCGCGAACCAGCGCAATGACCAGGAGGTGGCACGCCAACAAAAGGCGAAGAAACAAGCTGTGTTGGCGGCTGAAACCGGAGAGGTCTCTCCCCTGCCCCCGGCTGTGATGAGAATGACGTTCCGCAAGGCGCGGGGCGAGATAGAAGACCGGGCTGGATATGCGGGCTACAAGAAGGAGCTGACCGTAGAAGAGCGGAATGTTTTGGCAAATGTGTTTACTTATGCGGCCAAGATATTGACTAACCAGAACAAACAAGACCAGGCTGAAGAAACACTGGAAGCGCTGAATGGAATTATCCAAAATAACCACGGGCTGAAAAGCTGGGCGTTGGGTGAACTGGAAAAGTTTAGCGTGATGCTGAGGCAGGATGTGGAAAAGAAATCTGCGCAGTATTACCGCACGGTGGTGTACAGCGACATTGTAGAAAATTCCGCCACGATCATTGAAAGCGGAAAACGGCGGATGGGACAGGACGGCAAAGAGCCGATGTTCCGGCTGGATGAAACAACATTTGAAGAATAACCAGGGGGAGCTGCTGACGAGGTGGCTCCCCTATTTTTAACTTTATTACAGCAACAAAGAACTGATTCTTTTGCTTGTTGACTTTGAGTGTTGATGTGTTATAATGAAATTAAAATAGCAACAAAGAATTGGTTCTTTTACATGGAGGGCTGTATATGGCTGCAAAAATTATTACGATTGCGATTGAAAAGGGCGGCTCTGGTAAAACAGTTACTGCTTCTAACCTTGCTTACTTAATGGGAGATGAAGGAAAAAAGGTTTTGTGTGTGGACACTGACCCACAGGGCAACCTGACCTTTGCGTTGAGCGGCGGCAATACAATCACGAGCAATGCCTATTCCCGCAAAGCACTGTATGATATGTTTGACGGGTTCAAGTACACCCCCACGAAGGACTATATTGTGGAGACAGAGTATGAGAATGTTGATATGATCCCGGCAAGCAGCCAGACACCGCGGATCAACAAGCGTCTGCCGGACCTATTGGCTGATGCGCAGCAGTATGATGTGGGCGACCCAAGACAGCTGGAATCTACGGCCGACTTTTTGCTATACTTTTTGAACCAGGTGCGGGAAAACTATGATTATATCATTGTGGATACCCAGCCAACCCGTGACAGTATGATCCTTTCAAACGCCTTAGTGGCAGCGGATTATGTATTGATCCCAATGATGTGCGATTCGTTCTCTGAGGATTCGGCATTTAGAACTTATTCCATCTGCAATGAGCTGCGCAAGAACCCAAAGACGAACCTGAAAGGAATCGGCGTGATTTTGACTATGGTGGACAAGGGTGCGGCCACGAGAGAGACGCGGGAAGAATGCCAGAGAGTGCTTGGCCCTACCCTGTTCAAGACTGAGATACCTAGCGCTTTGGCCGTGAAGACATCGGTGAGAAGATGTGTGCCGGTATGTTATTCTGCCAAAACACAACCGATTGGCAAGAGCTATGTGGCGGCTTATAAAGAGTTGAAACAGCGGCTTGAAAAACTGGATAAGGAGGAAAAGTGAGATGGGTTTGAAATCAAAGCCGAAGAAAGGCAATGAAAAGAAACTGAACATTCCTACCAGCAGTGCAGCAAAAGAAGTGAACGATAACGATGCCGGCCGTGCCCTGGTTGGAAAGATCGTTGGTAATAAGACCATTGAGTTTGAAAATAAGGATATCAGCCTGGCAGACATCCGGCTGAACCCAGACAACGAGATTTTTCGCCAGAATGACAATGGAGAAGATATTGAAATATTAGCCGAAGACATTAAGCGCAATGGCCTGCTGCACAACCTGGTCGTGTTCCCGGAGCAGGAAGATGGTAAGACGGTATATGTTTTGCTTTCTGGCGAGCGGAGATACCGGGCATTGATGCTGCTGCAGGAACAGGATGCGACCTGGAATGCGGCCAAGAACTGTAATGTAGTTACCACTCCCCTATCCCCCAATGAAAAGAAAGTTATTTTGTACAGCGCGAACCTGCAGGTGCGTGGTGGTTTTGGTGATGAAATGATCCGGCGCAAGGCAACAGTTGAATTTATTGAGTGTCTGCAAAAAGAGCCATATAACATGAACCAGGCCGAGGCCAAGAAAGCCCTGAAGGAAATCAGTGGTGCAGTTGGGCGGACGATTGATAAAGACATACGAATTGAACATACGTTAAATAAGCAGCTGCTGCAAATGTTAGATGAAAAGTATCTGACACGAAATGAAGGCGAAGAATTAACAAGGCTCAACCAGGAACAGCAACAGAGAATTGGTTCTTTGTTTGAGGAACTTTTTGCCATTGAAAACCCAGAGGTAAAAGATCTACAAGATGAGATTAAGAATGAAGTTATGGCAGGGTTGAAAAACGTTTGGAAAGGCGGCTCAACGGAAGAGCGCGACCAACTTTTTGAAGATGTACTGACAGAGCTGAAAAACGGAATTAAAACACTGGTTGAAAAAGAAACGGAAAACGCAACTGAGGAAACTGAAAAACAGGCTGCACTTAAACGCGAGGTGGAGGTAGCTGAAAAGAAAGCCGAAACCAAAACATTTGTTCAGAAAACGTTACAGCCGCTGGCCGGTAAGATTGGCAAGAAGATTGCAACGCCGGCATATAAGAGAGGACTGAAAAAGATGAGCCAGGAGCAGCGGGCAGAAGACATTAAGACGCTGACCGAGCTGATTGAAAAAGCTGCGAAGCTGAAAGAGCTGCTGGAGACAGTTAAGTGATGGCAAAGGAAGTAAAAATCAACCTGCGGCTGAGTATGCGTGTACGCGAGGTGCTGAACGACGAGGCCGAGGTTGAAGATACCCGCATTGGAACCGTGGCAAACCGGCTGTTGCAGGAAGAGCTTGGCAGAATGATGGCGGTGGGTGCCGACCGTTGCGTGATGAAAGATACCAAAGAATACCGGGCTTTGATGCCGCACCTGGAAGGAAGCTATGTGCTGCCGACAGAACTGGAAATCAACCGGCACATTACAACGCGGCTGGATGACAAGAACTACCCGCAGGTTTCTTTGTACTTTACAAAAGAGCAGGCAGAGTTCATGGCCGGGCTGGTGAAAAAGCAGAGGATACGAGGAACCCTTTATTATGACGGCAGTGTGAAATCTTACCGGTATGTGATTGTGGGGATGCTGTTGAAGAACCCGTTGTTAGCTGATTTTGGCCTGAACTAAAAAGATAGTCCCCGTCCGCTGGGTGACAGTGGATAGGGGCTTTGTTGTTTTATTCGCTGACTTTTACTGCAAAGTTTTTAAGCTTTTGATAACAGTCAATGTAGAGTTCCTGCTTATCGCCGTTGTAGGTAGCTTCGTAATACAGGCCGTCTTTGACAGGGGTGGTGAAAAGACCTTTATTGTTTTGAAGAGTTTTGCACGACCAGACGGTGTAGATATCATCCGGTGACAGATAGACACCAGTTACATCAGCGTTATCATTGAAGTAGCGGGAGATGGCGGTGCAGGCAGCCAGTTCAAATTCTTTAGGATTCATGGGCGGTACCTCCGGTAGAATTACAGGTTACATCAGGCGGCGCTTTCCAGGTTATATCAAGCGGCGCTTTCCAGGGAGTGGGAGTGGGGATAAACGGCATGTTATCAATCGGATTGGTGTTTGGCGTTACCGGCAAAATTGTTTCGCCCTGTTCGGTTGTGATGGTGCGCTTGATGAGATGGCCGGCATCATCAAATTCTTCTGTAAAGGTAAAGATTGTTTTACTCAACTTTCCAGCCTCCTTCCTTATCCCAGGCAATGAGCTGGTTAAGGGTTTTGGGGGTATAATCATGCAGCATACAGCCAACGTTGATGATGTTGCCCTTGTTACTGGCGATACCGACCGCGTTATCGCGCAGTTCAGCTTTCCACTTAGCGAGATAGGTGTTCTCACGGGTGTTATGGACGTGGCCGCAGAGCATGTAGCACTCCGGCGAATAGGAGTGGTTGTAGAACATGATAGGGTAGTGGCAGAGAATAAGTTTGTATTTGCCGGCTGTGAGTTCATCATAGCCCTTGATGGAAGAAAAGTAGCGCATCATTTCCGGCGAGATTTTATCGTGGTTGCCCTTGATGAGATGGATATGACCATTGAGCTGCTCAAGGATCATAGGAGCTTCGGACGGGTCCCAGAACATATCACCAAGGACATAAACGTTATCGCCCGGAGAGACAACGTTGTTCCAGCGCTTGATAAGCTCCGCGTGCATAGAGGGCAGGTCCTGAAACGGACGGTCATCGAAGCGGATAATGTTACGGTGAGAAAAATGAAGGTCAGCAGTAAAGAAATTCATAGCGAAATCACCTCTGATATGGTAAGATAAAAGAAAAAGGCAAGGAGTGGTTATGAATGGCAGGACCGACAAGCGTAAGATTTTGCAATGAGATGCTGGAGCTGTGCGGCTACCAGGAGGATGCCCTGAACGAATGGAAACAGCGGATACAGGAAGGGGACAGCTGCACAAGAGAACAATACATCCAGATTGAAAAGGAACAGCAGGCCCTGCGGGAGATCCAGGCAAAAATCACGGACTATTTTAAGGTGCGGGCCAAATTTGACGAGGAGTTTGAAACAGCGTTTGAAGTGCCGAAGCGGAGTTTGTTTGGGCATGCACAGCCGCGAGTGGTGGTAATACGAAGAAAGTAATCAATCCGCCAGGTCGGCTGAAACGGTAACGAGTTTTGCGATTGCGTCTTGAACAGAGGCTGATTCCTTATCTTTGAAGAAAGAGTCATAATCGAACCAGTGGTTATTGATGATATTGCCGATGATTTTAACGGTGCTGCCCCAGCCCTTGGTAGCGACACGAATGTATTTACCTTTCATGTCTTCTAGACGGGAAACACCGACGACATCCATGATGCGCATGATAGCCTCCATACCGATGGCAGAACCCTCGTAAGAATCTTTTTCATAGCTGTCGGGGTAGACTTTGCCAAGGCAGTAACCGCCGTAAACAACATCCCAACTGGCAGCTTTGAGAGTAAGATCAAGAGAGAGACAGCAATAATTTGTGGTTGAAAGAGATACGTTTGTAATCTGAGCGTTCTCAATGGTGTAGCCTTCATCAGTAAGCGTTTGTGCGGTATATTTTTTCATGGCGTGTACTCCTTAATGTTTACTGCTGCTGATATGAGGCCAGAAGAAGATGCCGCCGATCAAGCAGGCCCAGGCATATGTAGAGGGCAGCATTTGCGGGGTGAAGGATGCGGTGTTGAATAATTGGTTCAATGTGGAGCAGATGGCGGTGCCAAACATAGGCACCAAAATAAACTTGGCGAGAGCCAGGTGAAACCAAAAGACCAAAAAATAAACCAGAACGGTAATAAGAATGCCGGTAAGAATTGAAAGAAGTTTATCAGTATTAGCTGTCATTGATTACATCTCCTGTGCAAGTGCGGCGATACGGGAACGGTAGATTTTTTGGAGCTTGACCTCGCCATAGAAATCCTGACCGCGGAAGACCTGGGAGAGGCGGCGCATGCCGTTGTTATCGCCAGAGTAGATATCGAGATCGACTTGGGCGTCATAATCACCATCAATGATACAGATGGAATCTTCGCCGATACGCTGAAGAGCAAGCCGCATCATTTCAATATCAAGGTTCTGGGCCTCGGTAATATAGACGGCGCAGTTCTTGCCGGTGGTATCAAAGCCGCGCAGGTCCGAGAAGGGGAGAAGCTGGATTTCATTGGCGTCAATATAGCGCTTGAGTTCCAAAGTATCGCCGAGTTTAGCGCCGAGCATGTTGCCGATTTGGCTGTCAAGCAGCTTTTCATTGCGGGTGCCTGGGTAAAAACCAAGACGGGCAGCGCCGGATGTGGCGCAGGGGTTGGTGAACACGATGATTTTATCAATCTTGTGGGTTTCCAGCAGCTTGAGCATATAAGCCAGAGCCAGATAGCTTTTGCCAGTACCGGCAGGACCACACAGCATGGTGATTTGGTTATGTAAAAGGCTGTCAAAAGCGAGCATCTGGTAGATATCTTTCTCCTTGGCCCTGATAGCGCCAAATGCCTGCGTTTCGAAGGGCTTATAATCCACCGCGACATGTTTACCGCTTGCCCACTTAAACGCCTGTACGGAGCTGCCTGCGGGGCTGTGAGCGATAAGATATTGATTGGGGATAAGGCCAAAGGTATTTCGTTCTGGCTGCTCATAGAGGGCAGCGTATTGCTCATCGGTTGGAGTGACCTCCAGAAAGCCGGTATAGCTTTGGCGGGGGAGAAGATCCTTGGAGGAGCAGACGGGCAGGTGGGCGAGGGAAGAGGCCAGGTGTTTACAGCAAAGATCGTCCGTGCAGAAGATCATATCTTGGTTTTGGCTGTATGTTTTCCAGGCCGCATAAATGATGATAGAATCCGGGGTGTTGGGCAGTGTGCTGCGAAACGGGCAGGTATCATCGTTCAGATAATCGGTAGCATTGGAAACTTGATAAAGGTCGGAATCGTGGGCGCTATCGAGATAGTGAGCCATTTGGCGGGCACGATAACGAACGGATTCATCTTTGGTGCGGCTGGTTTTGATGGATTCCAGCTCCAGCAGGGTTTGGACGGAGATAATAAATGGACGATCGACAACATGTGCGCCCATATTGAGCAGGGCACAGGTATCATAAAAAATAAGCAGAGAGAATTCCCCCTTTGAACGTCTATTGCAGTTTGAAAACCGCTGTGATATACTGAACGCATAAAATATTTTGTAGGAGGTTAGCACTATGCCGAGAACCAAGGGAAGCAAGAATAAAGTAAAAGTGTCGGCGAATGATTATGAGGCTTTAATTGCCCAGGCTCAGAAAGAAAAGGAAGAGGCGGAAGCTGAAGTTGCCAAGACCAATGCCAGCATTGAGGAGCTGAAAACTGACCTGCAATCCATGAAAGAAACCTTGAAAATGCAGAAGGCGGATGTGAAGGCCGCGGAGAAAAAGCTGACCAAGCTGGAAGAGAAAAAGGCTAAGGCGGACATTGCTGCTGAGGCGGAAGCAAAGAAAATTCAGGCGCAGGAAATGATCAACCAGCTGCTGGCAAACGGCATGAGTGCTGATGAGATTTTGGAAAAATTAAAGTAATGGGATGAACCGTGTGGGTGGTTGTGCCTGCACGGTTTTTTGTTTGTGAATCAGGACAGCTCCCAGTAAGATTTGACATCTTTACCGATTTCAACTGATAACTTACGAGCAATCAGGCGGGCGTGATTGTACTGAGCCTTAATACCGTAAAAATAAGAAGCATCCATAAAGGACAGGCTATCTTTGGCAACAGCATCAGCTGTTTCAATGTTCTTACGGTTTTTACGCAAAAGATCGTCCTGATAGAGCTGTAACAGGCGCAGCAGTTCTGATTTTTCTGATAATGTCATAAATAATAAACCCCATACCCACCCGCGCGTTAAGAGCGCAACCTTGAATTGTTTTTGTTACTTATTTAGAGCGTTGATTTGATCCATCAGCTCACGAATTTCAGCGGTTTCCTGAACGGGTTCTGCGGATTCCAGAAAGAAAATACTATGTTCGGTTGTGATGGCAAGCTTGGCATAACCTATATCAAGGATAATTTCAAGCTCTTTAACAAGGCTGGTATGTAAGAAGCCAGACTTGGAAGCGCCGAGGTTATCTTTGGAGTATTCAAACCAGGCAGGATAGCCGGGGCCAAGGAAAGAAATACCCTTGAAGGTGCTGCCGATGCGGCGAAGGTAATCGTCCTCGGTGCGGGTTATGATACCATCGGGGTATGTAATGTCTGATATAACCCAGGTGGGAGAGATTTTTTCAAGGGCGTTTGGAACAAAAGTAAGATTCATTAAGTGTTGCCTCCGATAAGACCGTGCTCCTGCAGAAAGATGATAAAGTCGTCCATGGATAAGTTTTCTTTGAAGAAATCAAAGTTATAATCCTTGGTGGAACATTCTTTATATTGCGTCCGGATGATAACAGGAGCTTTGAAGGTTTTGGCTGTGATTGTTAGATTATCTTCAGTACAATGAAATGTAACAAATCTATCATAAAGCAAGGAGTTGCCAGTGCTGCAAAATGAACAATCAGAAGAAGCAAAATCATAAAGTTCTTCAAAAGTATGAAAACTTTTGAAATAGGGAGGCGGCGCACCTTCTTTGAAAATATAGTTGTTGTAAATAGAACGGTTGCTACTACCTAAATCCAAGAAGCAATTCATATGATAAAACTTGTGCATTACTGTTTTCCTGTGCTACCAAAGCCGCCGTTACCGCGGTCTGTATCAGGGAGTTCTGTGACCTGGGTGACGGTGCAGTGGACAACGGGTTGGACGACCAGCTGGGCGATACGATCCCCGATGGCGAACGCCTGAGGTTCATTGCTGTAGTTATGTAAGGCCACGATGATTTCGCCAGTATAGTTTTCATCAATGACACCAACCATATTGGCGGGGGCGAGGCCGGTTTTGGTGGCAAGGCCGCTGCGGGGATAGACAGCGCCGAATGTGCCGTGGGGCAGCTTGATGGCGATGCCGGTATGTACTTTGGCGGTCATGCCAGGCTGGATAATACAGGTTGCAACGATGACGGTACCGGGTGCTTCCACACTGATGGCGTGCAGGTCCAGGCCGGCGTCTGTGGGGTGAGCATAGGAGGGGAGGGGAATATCGGGGGCAAGAGGTTTGACGGAAAGTTCATCCTTAAAAACGACATCGTCTTCATCCAAAACTGTACCAGTGGACACGATTTCACCGAGATGGTCGACTTTTGTATCATAGATGGGGTAGGTATAGTTTACATACGGGGTTTTATAGTGCATGGAGTGCCTCCTTTACTTATACAGACCAATCATCTGGCGGCGAAGATAGCGGAACCAGGCGCGGCACATGGCGCGGTAATTGGGCTTGGCCGAGGGAACTGGTGCCGGAGTGGTCACGGGTTCGGGAGTTGCGGTCGGTGCCGGAGTAGCTGTGGGTTCAACAGTCGGTTCTGGGGTTGGTTCCGGTGTGGCAGTAGGTTCAGCGGTGGGCGCAGGAACGGGGCCGAGCCACTGAGCGTAGAGGTCCATATTGCCGGTACAGACATATTCCTGATGGGGGGAATACCAGGTGCCGGAGCCGTCGGACTCTGTGTTCCAGCCGTTGAAGGTGTTGGCACCGTAGGTGGGCTTGGAATCAATGATCTGATAAGTTTTGCCTTCCTCCTGCTCATACTTTTTGGTGGCGAAAGAATAAGTCGGGCGGGACCAGTTGCTCCACCAGTAGCCGCCATTGGCGTGATAGGTAACGGTGTAAGTGGTGGCGGCGGTTTCGGGCGTGGAAGACTCAGCATAGGCGGTGGCGCTGAGCCGGGGGCAGAAAACAATCAGAACAAGCGCCGTGAAGAACGCTGAGAAGAGCACGCCAAAGCGAAAAAGTTTGTTGCATTTATTAAGATTCATAGTTAATCCTCCTTGAGGTAGAGGCCGCAATGGCACTGGCCGGAAACCTGAGAACGAAACTCCTGACACATACATTTGTTGGCCGGGATATGCTCAATGCGACAGGGACAATAGCCGTTATTGGATTTGATGGAGGCGCGGAATTCTTCGACCTCCTCTTTTGTCCAGCTGGGGTTTGTAATAATTTTCATTTGTACTCCTTTTGAAACAGGATTGTTTTATCAATCGGTACATTTCCTCTGAGTTCATAAAAACGCTGGTTCGTTTTTGGATTGTCAAGGCCGCCGAGTTCAGAGACATACGGGCCAACCTTGATAAAATTGAAGTATGCGCCGTAATTGCACGGTTCATTGTCATACATCAGGTGAACAAAACTTGGGTAGTCAAGACCTGTGTAGAGGCATGTTTTCAAGTTGTACCGATGTGCGATTTCGCATGCTTTCAGTAGTTCGATTTTGTTCTGGTCGCCGCCCATAAAACACGCGCAGGTAATCATGGACCGGTATTTATTGATGACCGATGGAAGATTCTCCAGCAATGGGTTGCCGCTATACTCCCATAAGAATTTGGAGTGGCAGTCAGGGCAGTGATGCGGACAGCCTGTAATATCAAACACAAGGCTTATCTCGCCAGGAACCTCTTGGAATGTTACATCATAGTGGCTATACAGAAGCGGTTTGCAATCAGTCTGCATAATAGCGCTTCGCTGCCTCCTTTTGACGGGCTTCAGAGAAGCTGGATACGCGCTTGAGATAACCAATGACACGGGTTGCATAGTCCAGGTTTTCACTGCCGCACTTAGGGCATTTATGCAGGTGGTGTTTAGAAATGTGTCCGCAGTCATTGCAGATGGTATTCGGCACATTCACCGTCCAGTAGGGGCACCCAGTCTTGATGGCCACATTCATCAGTTTGCGGTACTGCTCCTTATCCAGATGTTCTTCCAGATTCAGATGCAGAGCGCTGCCGCCGTCCAGATACTGCGTCATTTTGGAGCCGTGAAGCATGAATTTATCAAGCGGCTTGGTAGGATCTTCAACAACATAGAAGTAACTGTTGTAGCAGTCACGCGGAACTACGAAGCCATCCTGCTTATCCCATTTTGCGTTCTTGACACCAAGGTTTTCAGCGGGGACATATTCTGTGTTAAACATAATGCCGTCAGAGCGATCTGCCTTGTTCTCGTCATAGATGACCTTGAGCACTTTGTTCGTAAAATCAACATAGTTTTGGTCGTCCGGGGAGATGGTGTAGCCAAGGAATTCACAGCCCTCAACAAAGCCGTTAATGCCAATGGTCAGGAACTGCTTGTCCAAAGAGATATATCCGGCATCGTAGATAGGGAGCAGCTTTGCATTGAACTCGTCCTTCAAAATTGCGTTCCATGCCTTGAGGTAAACATGGATGTCTTTGACTTGTTCACGAACGGCCTCGCAAATATCACGGCCATCGGCAACAGCAGTCTGGATTAGGCGATTCATATTGATGGTGATAACACCCTTAGAACCAGTAGCCACGCCGCCAGCACCAAGAGTATAACTGAAGGTATTGTCGCTCATTTCATTGCGCAAACGGCAGCAGGATGCCAGAGAGTCCACACTATTGGAACGGTAGATAAAGAAACTATGGCCTTTAGAAAGCATTTCGGCAGCATTGTCAGCCCATTCCTTATCGACATAATCAGTGCCATCATCCAGCAGGTTCAGAGTCTCGACAGGGAAGGTAAGAATCTTCTTCAGACGCTCCTGATTCAGCCATTCCATAAAACGCTTTTGCAGCCAGGATACAGACTCCCACTGCATTTCTGTGCCATCGGGGAATACGAAATCAGAGAACATGCCCTCAAAATACGGCTTGTCGAAGTATGCGCAGTTCCAGAAGATGGACTGGAAATTACGAGCAGCGGCAGGCTGATTCAGAGAATAAACGACCTGCTCAAACTGGTCAGTAATAACCTTGTCGATGGTGCGATGACGGCTGGAAAGATCGACTACCTTATCAGCGTGCAGGTAATAATCGTCGCCATAGTCCTTGCGGATAAAGTAATCAAGATAGGGGATAAACTCAGGGGTGGCAACTGCACCGGCAAACTGAGATGCAATGGCAAAGCACAGGTTGATAAATTCACCGCAGAAGGAATCAAGGTTGTGAGGAGCAGATGAGCCGCCGCCGATGCTTTCCAAACCATTGAACAGGAACGGGTACATGGTAATGGAGACGCAGTACGGCAGACACGGATTTGTTTCGTCATGGCGGTAAATAAAATGGTGGTCAAGCTGGTAAATGTATTTGTCAGCATACTCCTGACCGTACAGCTCTTTGATTTTTTGCCACATGCGCAGACGGTTGATGCCGATACCGTCTTTTTTATAAAGCTCACCAGTCAAAGTGGTGACATTCTTGCATTCCACATTCGCGTTCGCATCAACCTTACTGCCAGTGGCTGCGTTGCTGGATGCGGCATATTCCTTGATAAAGTCAAGATACGGCTGATATTTTTCATACTGTTCGATAGCCATTACATACCTCCTACGATTTTGATTGCTTCTTTGAATCCATACTGCTGTTCGCCCACCTGCAGAACGGGCATCATATCCATACCCATTTCAAGCATTTTCTGTACATCGGTAAACTCTGTATAGTGGATGCCTTTTTCCTGCAGTTTGTTTGCCAGAATCAGACAGCGCGGACAATGCGTGGTGTAGAGAATTACATTTTCCATAGACCCTCCTTGTAAATAAACAATTTTTCTGTTGCTGCTTGGCGACTGTTCTTATCGAGTGTGACTGTGACAGCGCGGACAATGGGTTGTATACATAATGATGTTCATTCGGTATCTCCCTTCAATGTGGCGGCGGGAGCACTGCGGGTGGTGAGGATGGTGTCGTTAGAGATATACTTGCTGTAATCAAACTGCGGAGTTGTACGATATGTAACGGCGGAAGCAGCCTGAGCGAAGGCAGAGGAGCTTGAAGCGTTTGCTTTTTCTTTGGCCTTATCCAGCTCCATGACAGTGAGGACGCAATAATTGGCAAGATCCAACAGAGTATCGCGCAGAGATTCATTGACCTTGGCGGGGGTGCCCTTGATAAGATTCATGAAGCGGTGGTACTTATGGGAGATCTGGACGGCGGCGGTGATGATGCCGTTATCGCCAAACTCCTGATAGAGCTGGGAGAAGGAATTGCCGTAATCTGCGTTTTTGGATTTGAAGGTATCGCACATTTCAACCTGGATGCGACCAAAGCGCTGAACATCATTCATGAAGTAACCTCCTTATAGATACATAAAAAATTTAATTAGCCAGCCGGCAAAGAGGGCGACCAACGCGGGCGGGCAGAGACCGGCAAGAGTGCCGAGGAAAACACACAAGCCATCCGGCAGAGACCAGGAATCAAAGCAGCTGGACTTGCCGTCAATGACGTTTTGAACATCATTCTGCAGGGGGATTTTGTGGGGGATGCCGGTGGTATCAACGATGAATTCAAGAGCCAGGCCGATGCCGGCTGCATGAAAGACGCCGATGGTAGGGATGGGGCCAATGGCTAAAAACCAGTTCCAAAGTTTGGATGCGGCGAACCCCCAGACGGGGATGTGCAAAGCCCAGGCAGCAACGGCGCAGGCGTTAAGCTTTACAGCGCGGGTGGAATCAGTGAGGACTTTATGGACAACTTCGGACAAGTCCCGAAGAGCAGTTTCATCGTCTTCCACCTGGTTGATATGTAACTCGTAGGTTTTGAGGAGCTTGCGGATTTCTTCTTGGGTCATTCGGACGCCTCGATATCATTGAAAATTTCAGGGTAGACAGTCTGCAGCTCCTTGAGGACAGGAATCATGAGGGCGCGGATAGCGGGGTGGGCATCCTTGGCGGTGCGAAGGCGAAGGACTTCATGCCATTCGCGCAGGTTCCAGGTGCAGACGATCTCGGTTTTGAGGCAGAGGGGAAGGACATCGCGGGCTTCTTCCGGGGTGGCACCAACGGTCAGCATGGCAAAGTACGCTCTCTCTGCATTTTCGCAGCCGGTAATCCAGTAGGAACGCTTTTCATTGATATAACCATGGTCAATAACAGTAATTTCGTTGCCGAATTTATCTTTGTTGTAATTGCAGTAGCGGGTGGATTCCTGGGCGTAGGAGCCGATACGGTGACGGACGATCTCGTTGGCAACGCCGCGGTCAGTGATGAATTTAATGGTCAGGCTGATATGCTCGACCATGGCGTAATGATGATTTTTGCAGAGCATGGCGACCATTTTGGAATCACTGCCGGGCTTGATAGCATCCTCGCTTTGATAGCAGGTGCGGGCGATGCGCTCGATACGCTGCATGGTGACATCACGGTTGAGCGGGGTGATCCATTCGTGGGATTGAGGGATAATTTTCATTCTGTGGGTGCCTCCTGTAAGATGACGCAGTTGGATGGGTAGAGAAGAATATAATCTTTCTCCCAGGCATAACCGCGGTAGGTAGGGTTGGAAACTTTGACGCGGCAAGAAGTGAAACCGATTACAACATAAGTGTTCCAGTTGATGCCGCTGTTTTTATCCGTCTGCGCATAGGCAACGGTATCGCCGACATGGATTTCGCGGCCAATGGCATCGGTAATAGGTTCAGTCATGGGCGGCCTCCTGTTCGGGTTCGCGCTGCTTGATAAGATGGCCGATCCAGAACAGGCGCTTAGGGGTGACGGGATCTTCTTTCAGGCAGGCAAGAGTGTGGTTTTTGCGGAAACGAGGTTCAAATTCCAGAGTGAAAACGGTATCCGCATTGGAGAGAATGAAGTCTTTATAGTCCTGGCGAAGGATAGGCCAATCGGGATCGTTTTGGATAGCGGTGAGATCGAACTTGACTTTATCGCCATCTTTGTAATCCAGGATATTGCCGGTGTTCTGATAGAGCCAGGCGATGGCTTTGCCGTTGCGCTTGATGTTGACGGCGTTTGCGATTGCTTTGTTTTTGATAAGATCACCTGCTTTGGTAAGAGTAAAAAGGTTGGCGGGCATTAAACGCTGCACGCTGGGCGGGTGTTAGATCATTGATGTTATAGGTAATGATAAGAGCGGAACATTTGGAAGCATAACTGCGGCAGATAGATTCAAGCTCTGCCTTGGCACGCTCTTTGCGGTGGAGTTCACGGGTAGTATTCATGGGGGCGGTGGATCAACTCCTTTAACGAGAAGATAGGTTTTGCCCTGGAGGGCGGCCGGGAGAAAGACCAGGCGGCCGGCAGCAAGGACAAAGCAGCCGATTTGAAGGCGGGTGACGACCTGGTAGCTGCGGTGGGCACGGAGCAGGGGAGAGGCGGATGGATAATTGGCGAATAGGACGGCTTGCATCATGGCTGAACCCCCTCCAGGTGCTGTTTCATTTCGCGGTAGAGGATATCATGGATGAGCTTGCCGGAGGTTTGAGGTTCACAGAAAATGAGCTTGCAGTCATAGCGGGCAAGCCAGGTTGTGAGGCTGGCCACCATGGCGACAGGGGACATTTTGCTGCGGTATGTACCGGCGTAAAGCATTTCCCAGGTGGTGCGCTCAACAAGCAGATAGGTGCGGGCACCGGCTGCTTTGGCACGTTCAAATTCACGGGTAAAGCGATCACGCTGGGAGGTAAAGCAATTTGCGATTTCGTCGCTGGACATCTTCCGTTCGATCACGACGATATTTTCCAGGCTGTAGGGAACGCCGGTGGGCAAGATGACCTTGGCAGAATAATCGCCAAAATTGAGCTTTTGCCGTTCGACTGGGCAACCCATTTGCTGAATGCGCTGAGTGAGCGCCGAGGTTTCGTGCTCACGGGTATCAATCAGGATAGTAAAAGTTTCAAGGGCGGATTTAACAAAGACTGGTTCGATAACATCACCCCCTAGGATCTGAACCACCAGAACAAGCTGAAAACGATGGCTGTGAGATAGAGTTTGTACCAGGCATCACGAGATAAAAAAAACCGATTGTCATTGGTCGAGGGCTTTGAACCGCCCCACCGGCCAGGCGAGAATGAGGTTGAAGGGATAGATGAGTTCAAACTGGGAGGGGAAGAAGACGTGGAAATTAAAATGGGCGTATCACCAGACACCGAACTTTTGGTGACGTTACCGAAAATAGTGGCAATAACACTGATGGCAGTATTGAGAACCGCCATAACCAGAAAAAAATTAACGTACATGGCTGTATTTATAAAGGAAGGTGTTGAAATCCGTTGTGGACTGGACCCAACCGGCATCGGTGCGGGACCACTTGCCCTCCTGCTTGGTGCCAAGAACCTTGATGATATCGCCTTTGGCGATGGGGTTTTGATCCATGGTGGAGGGACGGATTTTGAAAGTGACGGTTTGACCGGTTGCAAGCTGGTACAGTGCGATGGTCTTGTTTTTATATTTGCCGTCAATAGAGAGAATATAGTGGTAGGTGGAAGCGAGAGAGGGGTTTTGGTATTGGAGGTAGCCAAGGTACTCGCTCTGGGCATCTAAGATCTGCTTAACATGCAGCGGTTCATCCGGCAGATCATTCCAGATGGCTTGAAGAGCAGAATCATACTGGAAATCTTTATAGGTTTTAAGCTGGTCAGATGTGGTGGAGTAAGCTTCAATGTAAGGTTTGTACGAAGACTTAGTATCCTTTGGGAATTGAGAACGGCCATAGAGGTCATTACACGCACTGATAAACTTGAGAATCTTATTGCCGCCAGCGAACGGCTTAAAATAATCCAGCAGGACAAGCGTTTCGATCTTGGCGGAGTTTAAGCTGCGGGTATGGGACATTTCTTTCCAGAGAGAGTAAAAATCGGTGAATTTACCGGACTGATACATTTTCCAGAGGTCATTGGCACAACCTTGGCTTAAACCTTTGATAGAGAGAAGCGAAGGGTCAATGGCGTGGTTTTCTTTATCAGCGGTAAACTTGCGGTTATCATGCCCCCACTGGATAGGGCCTTCATGAATACCAAAACCGCGGAGCATTTCAGCTTTGAGAGCAGCTACTTTTTCCTTTTTGCCTTTATTGGAGAAGTGCTGCAGGCAGACCTCGTAAAACTCATAGGGATATGTGGCTTTCTGCCAGGCATTATAGAGGGAATCATAGGCCATACAGGCTGAATGCGATGAGTTGAAACTGTACGCTGTAGCGTCGTTAATAATCTGCCAAATCTGATTTGCGATTTCAACCGGCTCTTTGCCCGGTGGACATTGGCCTTGAAGTTTATCACAGAGGCCGGAGATAAACTGTGCTTTTAACGGCTTAACCTTTTCAGGATGCTTTTTGGCAATATCCTTGATGATGCCGTAGCACTGGTCCATGGGGAAGCCGGCAAAGTTCAGAATCGTCATCAAATTTTCCTGATACAGAATAAAGGAGTATGGGAACTCTTTTGTTTGAATCAAGTTGTCAATGACAGGGACGCCGTAATCAAACGGAACGCGGCGCTCAAATGTGGGATACATGGACTTGAAACCGGGGCGGATGGCAGCAACAAAAGCGGACAGCTCAGAAACGTTTTGCGGTTTGTAACGCATGAGTTTTTGAGTGGTGGAAGCTTTTTCGCACTGGTTGACACCGCAGGTGAGACCGCTGGCATAGATATTCCAGACGGCTGGATTATCCTTGACTTTTTCTGATAGTTCATCAACGGTCAGAGGTTCCATTCCGATACGCTTGAATACTGCTGCGGTAAGAGCTACGGTATCAACAATCAGCCAGTCATTTTTAAGGAACTTATATTTTTCAGCCACAGCGCCATCAATGACGGTGGTAATATATTCCTTTTTGGTTGTTTCACTTTTACATTTGATAAGACCAATCTGGCGGCGGATGCTGCCTTGATAAAGAAGATAAGCACAGGGAGCTTTTGATTTGGATACAATTAAACCCCAGTAAACCTCGCTGCGTTTGACAAGATCCTGATATTCTGGGTCAACGTAATCATAGATACTGATATCGGCTTTATCGTCATCATCGGCATATTTGAGAGCAACTTCGTACTTTTCAAGCTGGTCGCTGATTTTATTGGCAGTTTCAAAGTCCAGCCTTTGAGCGCGGGCGTACATCTTAAATGCAGCTTTCTTTTTCATGGTGCCAAAGGCAATCATGGGGTAAGCATGGTCTGCACCGAGGATTTCGCGCTGGGCACGCTCGAATGGTTCCTGCGCACTGATATTCTGGTCGATATCGGGCAGGCTGTTCGTCTGAATAATACGAGTAGTAGAGAGGAATCGTTCTGGGTACAGACGAATGGGAGATTTGAAACGGTCAACTTTACTGAAACCACAGAGGGTATTGGTAAAGTAGCTGACAGCAGAACCACGACCAGTGTTTGTGATGATGCCACCATATTCAATGCCGCGTTTGACGATTTGATAGTCAATTAGTGGATAATCCACCATGCCGGTATCGCGGTAAGTATGAGCTTCCATCTTGACGCCATCAAAGTAACGCTGATAATCCTCTGGCGGAACGTGTTTCATGTACTCGCGGAACTTAGAACTGATTAAGCGATTGTAGATTTGATATTTTTCCTCTGGGGTTTTATTCGGGTACAGGGTGGGAAGTTTGCGGTTGGTTTGAAAAACCTCGCTATCATAATCTTCAAAATCACAAATCAGGTCTGTGTTGCGAACAGCCTGGTCAACTGCTGCTGGTGGAACAATGCCTTGTTCGGCAAAACGCTGGCGAACGGTAGCTTCATTTGGATAGTCCATATACCAGCCATCCTCGTCGTCATAGTGGGTATCACTGGCGGCAAGAAGAGCATCACGTTCAACAGATTGTTCCGGGTAGATATAGTGGCTGTCAAGGCCGACAATCATCTGGATGCCATATTTTTGAGAAAGCTCCAGGATTTTGGCGTTCAGTTGTCTTTGCTTATCGGTATTATGGGCCTGAATTTCCAGCATGAAGTTATCCTTGAAATGGTTATGTAGGCGAAGGACTAGATTTTCAACATAATCAGATTCATAATGCCAGAATGCAACGCAGGCAGAAGTAACAAAAACATCGTTGGGAGGCAGTTGGAACAGGAGTTCTTCATCCAGACGTGGGCGATAGTAATAACCGTCCTCATTGGCGGTAGATAGAACTTCGTTGATCCACTGACGACCGTTTTCATTTTTGGCGAGAAGAACAATATGGCAGTTGGTACGGTCTTTTTCGTGCCGGTCTTTAACCCAGTAAGCTTCGGTGCCAAAGATAAACTTGAGGCCATACTTGATAGCGATTTCACGGCATTCATGATATTTACCCTGCCAGCCGTGTTCCAAAGAGCAAAGGATGTTCTGACCGAGTTCAACAGCGCGTTTAGCATATTGTTCATAGGTGGCGGGAGAATCGGGGGTATAGATGTTGGAGCAGCAGGTGTGCTTATGGTAGTTCTGCATTAGCATGGCCTCCGTGTACCATTGAACATATCCTCCGATGCTCGTGAGAACTCAGCAAAAGATTGTTCTCGTTCTGCAGCCACTGCTTTTGCAGCTTCTTCTGGAGTATCAAAATGGCCAAGGTAATGCCGAATGCCATTACAGGTAATTTGTGCTGTCCACGGTTTGCCCCAGCCTTTATTTTCCCAGACGTCGGCATAACCGCTTTTATTGTCCGCACGCATTGCCTGGTTTTTCATATTATCGGCATGTGTAACTAACCGCAAATTTGAACGTCGGTTATCGTATGGCTTGCCGTTAATATGATCAATTTCCATTTTGGCCGGAATATTTTCCTCTCCAAATAAAAGCCGATGCATCAAGACGTAGTGATTATGCCGAATATTATTTTCGTCAAGATAATAAGTATAAAGAGTTCGTAAATAACCATCTTGATGTTTATGCCAACAGTACGAAGAGATAAGGGAATAATCTTCTTTGGAAAAATAAAATTCATAACCAGCACGGGTTGTACCGATATAATATGTTCCATCGTCAGATAAGACATATGAATTTCTTTTTGTATTAAAATGAGTTATATCTCTTGAATGATCATAAATTGATGGCGTTTTTATTCACCTCCTGTAATTTATTTCAAAAGCCCTGCGGGGGCGGGGAACGGGTGGTCATGGGCGGCTCCTTGGTTAAAACAAATCAGCTTCGGTTTTGGGCGGGTCTGCGATGAGGGCCTGGGCATTATAATCCCGGATGGCGGGGCAGATTTTGCGGTAGTTACAGAGGTTATTGCAGAAGAAAGCGCATTCCTTATCGACCTTGCGGGCAGGCCAGGGAGTGGTTTCATCCTGGGGCAGAGACTCATAGACATCGGCGACCTTGTTGATGTAAGTAAGAGCTTCCTGCTTGAGTTCCGGGGTGTAGGGGTAAGGCTCCACAAATGGTTTGATGCTGAACTGCTGGGCAATCGACATGGGAAACCTGGGACCAAGAAGATTTGTTTCTTTGAAGTCAAGCATGGCAAATTCAATCTCGGCTTCATCCATACCAGCATCGCGGCAGGCAGATTCGACCGCGGGGGCGATGGTATCGTAAATTTTGGAGCGGTTGACGATGCGGGTACACTGGGTTTTGTTGCGCGAACGGGATGTGGCGTACCAGGTGTAACGGATCTCGACATACTTGAGCATGATCCAGGCGAGATTTTTGACTGTATAACCGGCCTGCTCCAATGCCATAGCGTAGATCACGAGCTGGCGGCCATGCTCCAATAAATCTGACGGTTTATACCGGGAGCTGGTTTTAAGGTCATAGACAGATACCGTACCGTCATCATTCAGTTTGGTTAAATCAATATAGCCTTGCAGGGCGCGGGTAGGACTGACGCGGAGGATAACCAACTGCTCAATAATGTACTTGCCGCGAGGCGGGTAGAAGTTCTGGCAGAAGTGGGTCATATCCTTGATCCATTTCTCTTTGATGGAGTCATTGCCGCGAAAGTCCTTGGGGAAGGTAAGGCCGAGGGTATCACATTCATCCAGGGCACTATGTAGAGCGGGAAGGAGGTCATCACAGGTTGCTTTGCCTTCAATGAGGTCTTCTGTGACTTGATGGGATGCTCCTCCTAGCAGACCATAGACACTTTGAAGTCCGGGTTCGTGCTTAATATAGGAGTACCAGGATTCCAACAGGCAGTCGTTTATGCAATTAAGCTTGGAATACGAATATAAATGGATGCCTTCTTCTTTTAGTTTTTGAAGTCGGGGGTCTTTGGCGCGTTCGATTACAACCACCTCACTTTCGTTTGCAGGCAAGCGACATAGGCATCGCGGCCAAGGTCGGCGGGGTTTTGTTTGCTGCCTACGGGGATAATATCGTGGTCGGGGTCCCAGACATAGCCGACCCTGGTAGTTAGGATTAAATTATTTTGGACAAGCTTGGCGGCTTCTTCCCGGATAGCGTCTTCTTCTAATCCTTCATCGAGAGCGAGAACGATAGTTTTGGGGCGAAGAGAAAAAATCATGCTACGCTGGGCCTGAGAGACATGGCAGCCGCAGAGACCGAGCGAGATATGAGCACCGAATGATGCGCACTGCATGGGGGCTTTTTCTGATTCAAAAAGGACCACGTTCTGGGTTTCGATGATGCGCTGGTAGTTTTGCTGCAGGGCGAACAGGGTTTTGCTGCGCGGGCAGCTGACGATGGGATACCAGCGGTCCTGATGGGGGCAGTTGGGGTCATTGGAGCGACCCATGATACCGCAGAGCTGGCCATCAAAATTGCGCTCCGGGATGGTGATACGGTTGGAAAGAAAATCATAACCAACCTGAAATTTTTCCTGCGTTACATAATCAATGCCATCGCGGAAGAACATTTGGTTGTACTTGCCCAAGTATGGCTGCAAAGTTTCCTCTGGGATGGGAGGTACGGAATAATCCTCCGGCTGATCAGGGAGAAGCTTGCGGTAGAAGCCGCCGAATGGGTAGTGAACTTTGGCCGAGAAATCATTTTGGTCGAGATCCAGAACGGTGGTGACAAAGGTTAAGCTGTCCGGGAAAGTGCAGTTCAGGCGCGACATGATGAGGGTGAAAAGATTGCCTTTGCCGTTGGTGGAAAAGCAATAAAACCGTAAAGAATCAACATCTAGAACAATGCTGGTGGGGTTGGTGCCGTCCGCCCGTGAAAAGCGGAACTGGGCTTTGGCTGAATTAAACGTAATGTTTTCATAGCCGAGGGTTTCGAGGATGGTGTAGATATCATCCGAGTGGCCGATCAGGCGTTGGGAGAGGAGTGCCGCGTTCATGGGCGCACCCCCTTTAACGGCCGATGGCTACATGGTCATTGCGGATGGTACAATAGCCGACCTCTTTCCAGTTGTTCCAGCTGAGGTTTGCTTCATACAAAAATTGCTGACCGTCTTCATCGTTACGGGTTTTATCGAGAAAGGCGACGATGTACTTTTTGGTTTTATCCAGCGTGATGGGGGTGGTGAATTTTTCCCAGGTGCCATCCGGTTTGCGGGTGCGGGTGTATGCGTGACAATCACATTTTTCGCCGGTGTATTCATCCTGCCAGAGTTCCCGAATATAAATCATTTCGGAAAAGACCTCTTTGATTTGCTTGCCGTTGGAAAGGGTGGAGGCATCGAGAAAGCGCTGGTTTTTCATGTAGAGGGCCAGCTGATAGGTACAGACGATGGAGACGTTTTCCCGGCTGGCACACTGGAAAATTTTGCGCGAGGACTGCAAAAGCTGGCGATACATTTCCATATTGCCGCCGTCGTCGTCCGACTTCATGGTGTCCCACAGGAACATCTGGTAGCCGAGTTTGGAATATTTGCGAACCGACTTGATGACGCGGGAGGTATCGTTATCGAACATTTTGATGAAGCGGATGGAAGAGTATTTCTTTTGGCTGATGGCTGCCGCTTTAAGCAGCATTTCTTTTTGTTCATCCGTGAACTTGCCGACCTTGAGATGCTTGCGAGTCATTTTCCAGTAGCCGAGATCATTGGTGAGGATATGGATGGTGAGCAGCTGTTTGTAAGCACGGACCTGCATTTCGTTTGAAATGATGCAGCACTTGACACCGGATTCGGTTAAAGGCAGGATCATATTTTCAAACACGAAAGAGGTTTTGCCGGTGCCGGAGAAGCCGCCCAGCATGTAAAGATCACCAAGAGGGAGGCCAAGAGTGGCCCAGTTGAGGCGGGGGCAGTTTTTACCGTAATTCAGACCGACCGTTTCGCCCTTATCCAGCTCTGTGATATACGATTCATCAAAGGCGACGGATTCGACTTTCATATCGCGGGTGGAGTTCATGCTGATGGTGTTAAGCTGATAATCGAAAAAATCGTAGACTTGGGAGTTGGACATGGAATCAAAGCGGGAGGTATCCTGGAAAGTTTTGAAAAACTGCTCACAGAGATCGGAGAGAGTGTTGAGCTTGGAGATGCGGTCAAAGTAGGCTTCGACGTTATCAACATCCACAAGGGATTTGAGCTTTTCGACTTCCGGGTAGCCGCCGTAGGCCGAGAAGACTTTGCGGGTATCGGCTTTATCCGAAAGGTAAGTATCGACCGAAATGCTATCGAAATTGCGGAAGCCGGAATCATACATGCCGCGGCCAAGCTGGTAGTAGAAGAGGGCATCTTTGGTTTTGATGGTTAAATCATTGCCGAAGTTGACCTGATCGTACTCGCCAAACAAAACCGGTTCTTTCCAGAGGCAGAAAACAAAAGAGGCTTCGTCTTGAGCACGGGAGGTATTGATTTTATCAAGACAGGTTTGGAGTTCGATATTTAGTCACCGCCTTCCAGAAAATCTGTAATATCTTTTGGCTGAGCAGCGGAAGTGAAATCCTGCGGGGGCGGAGCCGGTTGGGGTGCAGCCTGACGGGATTCAAATTCCTGCTGAGATTTGAGGCGGCGGGCAACATCGTTGATATTGTTGGTAAGGATAGCCATGAGGTAGGATGCTTTTTGATAGTCCGAACCGAAAGAGCGGGAAGCCAGAGCGTATTCAATTTTGGACTGGCATTCCTCCATGGTAGCAAGGACAGCGGCATAGCCGTAATGCTTGAATTGCATGAGGCCGCGGGTGATGACCGTTGGGAAAACATCGCCCGGCTCATAGCCCATATAGGAGGCCATGCGGGTAACGACCTGACGGTAATAATCAGATTCCTGCTTTTTTTGCTCATACAGCTCTTTGGTTTGGTAATAAAAACCATCCGGGGCTTTGAAATAATCCAGCGAGTTGCCATAGATGCCGGTGGCGTGACAGATGACGCGGCGGCCTTTACGGACTTTGGGTGCTGCCATATCTGACACCACCTTTACGCTGCGAAGAGGTCAGCGATCTGGCGCAGGGTTGCAGCCGGGATGTTGGGGGAGGAGAACTTGGGTTCACCGGTGGCGGCCAACAACTCCTTGGCTTTGGCTTTGATTTCATCCGAGGCGTTGGAGAAGCCATTGACGATGGTGTTGTAATATTCATCACGGTGAGATTCGTCCTGTTCGGCCTGCTTTTCGGCTTCCTCTTTTTTGCGGGCTACGGCTGCTTGTTTGGCGGCGGCTTTCTGCTCGGCCTTGGCGGCAGCGTCGATCTGCTTATCTGTAACCGGAGCAACCGTGTGAGCACCGGCGACACCTTGTTTGAAGGCGGCGAGGAAATCCTGCGGATCAAGGGTGATTGTTTCGGGCAGGTCATTGAAACGGGAACCGGCATCAATGGTGGAGGTGCCGCGCAGATGGATGACGCGCTTTTCGTTTTCGATTTTGCCAGATGCGATATCGCGCTCGATGGTGCCAACCATGACCATCTGGGCATTATCAGCAATGGCACTGTATGTACGGTCTTGCATGAGGTTTGTGAGCTGCTCATACTTTTCGCCGGTGAGGGGGTCCGTGCGCTCCTTAAACTTGGTATGGGACAGGATGAAGACGGCGATGCCGGCATTGCGGATGCGAGAAAGCTGATCGTTGATGATTTTAATCAGACGGTCAGAGCCGCGATTGTAGCCGCCGAAAGCATCATTGATGGATTTGCAGGACTTGCCGGTTTCACGACGGGATTCCCGCATGACTTCATCGGTGGCGATATCAAAGAGGGTATCAAAAGTATCAAAGCAGACGCCCTTGATGCCGTAGTCAGCATTGTTTTCGATCAGATCATCGACGATCTGGACAAGGCCGCGGTGGCCGGTTTCTTCATCGTAATCATCGTCCCAGGTGAGGGCTTCTTCGACCTGGAGGTTATCGAGGTGGTGGAAGCCGGACTCGGTGCCGCAGGAGATGAGCAGACCCTTGGAGGCATTGCCCCAGGCGGCGACAACGAGGTTGCGCCACCAGGTTGTTTTGCCGAATTTGCGCGGGGACAGCAGCATGTAATAGGGGTAGCTGGCAAGATCGCAGCTGATCTGATTCATTTTGAATGCCATAGGTTCACGCTCCTTTTGTGTTGGTGGTTAATTAAAACAGCTCGTCTTCATCCCGCGAGGTGGGGGCGGTGAAGGGCGGAGTTTCCGGTTCCTTTTTGGCGGACTTTTCCATATCGGCAACCGATTCATCCTTCGTGGGGGTGTAGATCAGGTCAACAAACTCGGAATTCTTGAGGCCGAGGTCGATCGGGCCATCCTTGAAATCATTGCGGGGCATGGGGCGCATGAGGCGGAGTTCCTGAACACGGTTGCCGTAGATAGAGCCGCGGGGACGGAAATCTTCAAGAGTGGCATTGCCGGCCTTGATGGAACGCAGCTGGAATGGAGTAAGACAGGATTCATCGAACGGCTTTTCTTCAGCACCGTTGACAACACGGCCTTCCCACATCATGCAGAACATCGTTTTGGCTTTGGTATCCAGCTCGCCCATGCGGTACTCATAGGTGGACTTTTCACCGGGGTCATCCATGTTGTAGACGGCAGTATTGAAGATCATCTGGAGGGGCAGATACTTATCGCCTTCGTCCTTGTTGATGTAGGATTCAACATAGCCGTTGACGTAGATCTTGCCGGTTTCCTTGAGGTCGGCTTTGTCGATACAGTCCTTGTTGAAGATGAAGGGGACCATGATGGCCAGCTTGGGCTTTTCGACCGGTTCGCCGTCTTTATCGAGCAGGGGTTTCCAAACGGAATCAATATTGAAGTTGCGACGCAGGATGCCTTTGGAATCGTAACGGAGGACCATGCGGCCATTGACGGTGATGCGGCCGGTGTAGTTCTTGAGAGCTTCGGCCAGATATTCAGCCAAGTCATAGCCGGTGATGAAGGTTTTGGTTTCATCCGAGTCGATGTTGGTGCGGTAGGTGCGGTAGGGGGCAACCTTGGAAATAACATCGGGGTCAAGGCGGTCAGACCAGCGGATATCAATGGGGTTATTATCCCGGTCGTAAGTTTTGATGACATCGCCGGAGCGAGAAGTATCCAGCAGGGAGACGAACTGAAGGCTGCTGCCGACCTTGACACCAAAGCTGAGATTGAGGCGGGTATCAGACATGCCGCCGTAAGTAACCGGGGTGGAGGTGAGCAGATCATTTTTGGTGGAAGGAGTAAAATCACCAACAAAGTTGAAGGTGATGGTGTTGTTTTTTTTAGGCATAAAGGACTCCTTAATATGGCATATTTGCGAAAACTTGTAATTAGAAAAGAAAAAATAAAAAGGGGGGGGGTTAATCAGCCGTCAAAATCAAGGTCAGAATCGTCATCGTCGTCTTCTTCATCGGTCTCATCATCCTCGAAGTCATAGGATTCATCGTCCTGGGAGGCGGCACAATCACCGGAGCAGTTAGAGCAATCGCCGGAACATGTTTCATCGCAGGGGAAGAATGCATCATCGACGGTGAGATGGGGGTTGATGGCACAGACGGATTCAATGGCGTTTGCAACAGTATCGGCACAGGAATCACAGACAGTGAGGTCAAAAATATCGCCGTCATTTTCTGAACCATAGCCGAAGCGGTAGTTCATGCGCATACCGTAACTTTTGAAATCAGGAAAAATCTTTTTACAGACATTGCAGATAAACATGTAAGAACACCCCCGTTAAGATAAGTGAAAAAATGATTGCGGTGGTTGACGAAAAAACGGGGGCGGGGAGCGCGGTAGGATGAACGTGGCGGACACCTCCTGACAAATCATTTCAAGGCGAGAAGGGCAGTATGCAGGGCGAAGAGTTCTTCCGCTGTGGAAGCCACAACGCGAACCGATGCGGAATAATCCAGACTCATAAGGGAGAGCAGGCTTTTGGCACTGGCCTGGTTGCCGTTGCGGTCGATGACAATGACCTGGCCGCATTCTTTGGCGACCTGGTTAAGACGCTGGCACTCGGCAAAGCTGCGGATGCGGGTGGTAAATTCGTGTGTTGTGCCCATCACGCAGCGTCCTGTTTGGTGTTTTTGTGGGCGATGAAGCCGGGGATGGATTCGCCCATAGCTTTGCAGGCGGCGACACACTTGCCGATCCATTCATTGAAGGGGTCATGATCGAAAGGCTTGGCGAAACCTTTGGAAGCGGATTCATCGTCAAAGCTGGAGGTGTAAACCATGCAGCATACGGTATTGCCGGAACGCTGGAAGATCATATCGCCGCCATGTTCCGTGACGCGGGAGGACAGTTCAACAACCTTTTTGCGGGCTGTTGCGATTTCATCATCAGTCCAGGTGATGGAGGCGGGATCATTGATGGCCTTGGTGATAGCGGCATAGGACTTGAAAGCCAGCTCGACAGCTTTGTGAGCGATGCGGTGAGCTTCGGCCTTATCGTCCAGGGAGACTTCGATCTCGATGGTGACGGTATCCGACTCTTCGTCATCGTCTTCCGGGGCGGGCTTGGTGGCTTCGACCAGTTTGATTTCATCTTCCCACAAGATAAAACCAGAACGCTCGCCGGTTTTGCCCTGGTAAGAATAGGCATAAATAGTTTTGCCGTCGGTACGGGTGCGAGGTTTGGATTCGGATTCAATGATGGTATAGGTATCGCCGGACTTGACGCCACGGATATCTTTATCCAGACCAAAAGTCTTGTACATATCGTTAAAAATTTCGTTGTCCTTGGCAATATCGGGGATGGGGGCAACATAAGGTTTGATGACGGTGACACGATCGCCAGGATGGAACTTAGGTTTCATAATTATTCTCCTTTGAAAATGATAAAATTATTAAGATCTAAAGCGTTGGTGCCGAAAGACGGCACAACAAACACCTTGGAGCCAATGGGAGGGACTTTGGGTTCTTGACCGGTAAATTGGGAAACTGACACGCCACCAAGACGGCCGCAGATGGTGCAATAATTGATGGGGTGATTGTGTGCGGGTTAGGTTTGGAAGTGTTCATGATCTAGTCCTCCTTATCATGAAGATGGGCGCGGACACCAATGGCAGCATCAACAAGGAAGCCGGCAGCAAAAGCAAGCAGGACAAGAAACAATAAGGTACCGGAATTAAGAATGACCATGAGAACACCTCCAAATGCGGAACATGATTTAGTTGGTGGTATCAACAATAATGGGGGTATCGGAGCCGGACTGGACGGTGGGGAGCTGGCCGTTCCATTTTTCATACATCTGCTGCTGGATGAGTTCCGGGGTGAGGGACTGGGAGATCAGACGGTTGGCATCGGCCTGAGCCTGGGCTTCGATCAGTTTGGCTTCGGCGTTGATCTGAGCGGTTTCTTTTTCCTGGTTGGCTTTGGTGATAGCAACTTCTTTTTCTTTTTCGGCATTGACATTAGCTGTCTGCTGCTCGATTTTTGCCAGCTCCAGGTCCTGCTGAGCGTTGACCTTTTTCTGGACAGCAGCACGGGTTTCGTCATCGGGGTCGATATTGATCAGAGAAACGGATTCAATGATGATACCGTAAGGTTCGAACTTATCCTTGAGGTAGGCGGTGAGTTCCGAGTTGAGGGAGGCGCGCTGGTCGCCAAGCAGATCAATGACGGAATACTTGGCCGTGACCTCTTTGGTCCAGGACATGATATTGGGCTTGATAAAAACCTCTTTGACGTCTTTACCGGACTGACCCTTGAAACGGGTAAAGGTATCAGCGACATGATCGGGATCAAAACGGTAGGTAAAAGTTAAATCGACCGTGAGACCTTTACCATCATTGGACGGGACTTCAAAGGATTCATCGCCTTTGGAATCACCGTCCGAACCGGAAGTGAGGTAAGACTGTTCGATGCCGATGGTGTAGGTAGTAACTTTTTGGGTGGGTTTGACAAGATGGAAGCCCTGAGTAAGGGTGGTTTCCGCCACGCCGCCGTTCATGTTGTAAATGACGCCGACATAGCCAGCAGGAATACGGACAGTACAAAACAGAGCAATAACGATACAGAAGATGATGACAAAGGCAGAGATAACTGCGCCAACGGTTTTGTTCATTGAAAAAACTCCTTATTTTTTGTTGGTGAACTGACGGAAGAAATCGAGAATTTTGGAACCAAATTCATCATAGTGCGGGGAAAGCCAAGCCCAAAAAAGGATGGCTGCGAGGATTATGAGAAGGACAAATGCGACTGGAATGGAAACACCCCCTTTGAAAAAAGAGTAAAAAATAGAAAGCCCCGCAGAAAAATGTGCTGCGATGCTTTATGGCTTTTTGCTGAATAAGAATTCAGTGAAAGAGGATTCAGGGAATTTTAATTTTGTGATAGTGGCCGGAAAACGTTTCGGTATCGGGGATCAAAACTTCATGCCGATAATCTGTAGGATAGTTGGCTTTGAACCAGGCGCGTTTTTCTTCGATCTGCGACCAGATGGAAGTGCAATCATACAAAGAATACTGCTCTGCGAAGCGGAGGAAATGTGGGATGATACCGCCGAAAATAACTTCATCATAAAGTTTGGAATCAGGGGAAGAGAGGTAAATATCCAATAAAGGACAAGATGAAATGGGGTGCTGATAAGAGATGTAAAGGAAATCGTCCTTAAACATGTGATTGGTGTGATAACAGGGCTGATACCAAAGACCTTTGATGGAATCAGTGCGGAGATAACCCTTTGCACCATAGTAAGTGCCGGAAAGAAAACAGTCGGGAAGATCCCAATAGGTTAGTTTGGTAGGATATCTGCCCTGAGAGAAAAGGGTTTTAGATTCAGGGTCTAGCCAGTGGTCTAGCCAATGCTTAAGGCCGATGCGGCGAGTGGTATAAAGGTTGGCAGGAGTGGGACGGGATTTCATTTGGCGGTTCTCCTTCGATTTATATATCTTCTCCGTTGAAATTCATCATTAAGCTGAAAAAATTCTGGCGGGATAGAATTTGCACAGTCATAACGTTCAAGACAAAACAAACAGTCCACTTGTTCAGATTCAGGAATGTCACGACAAAGAGGAGAGGATAATAGTTCTTTCATACGAGAATAAATAAATTCATCAGAGAAAGATTGAATTTCCTGTTTTGTATATAACAAGATAAATTCCCCCTGAATAGAATCAAAAATAAAATCCCGGCAAACGACAAGTTCGAGCTGGCATAGCGAGAACTTGTATGATGACATCATCTTAGGAAATTCAATCTTCCGGGTATGACCGGGAAGCGGTATGCGGGGCAGGCCGTAAAGGCGGTGCCTGTAGGTACCAGGGACTTTGCCGGGAATATGAAACGCCGTGAAAGGCGAGACACCAAAGAAAAAATCATCCCACTGCTGATGATTGATTGGTTGGAATCAATGAACCCAACCGACTTGGATAAGCGCTCGGATATGACCGGAGTGCGGTGCGAAATGAGCACGGTTGACCAGCGGGATGATTGGGTAAGTACAAGTATTTTTTAAAATACTTTCTTCCACGCAGAGTACGTGAGGTTTGATGTTTTAATGATTTTTAGCTTTTTAAGGTTTGCAGACTTCTTGCCGTTTTTGGCGGCCACTTTGAATTCCACTCTTACGGCACCTTTTTTATCAGTATGAGTACCATGGACAACAAGAATTTCTCCGTTAAGAAAAACCAAATCGCCGGGATTGAGAGCCACCTTCTTGCGGCGTAGAGCACGGTAGCCTTTACGAATCCTCTTTCCACGGTACTTGTGCAGGTTCTCGGAATCCTTTTTATGGTTGCGGTTGATTCTACCGTTAAAGAGGCTTTTGCCGTTAGTTACTTTGCCAGTGCGAATGTCAATGTACTGCGAGTCATAAAACCTTTCGAGAATGCGGTTGTTGCGCTTCACTTTTTCATAATGTTCAAACGCGCAGCGGCCGACTGGATGAAAGCTACCCATTGCATACGCATCGTTGTTATGACTTTTTTCAAGATGAAGAGCAATTCGCTTTTCTTTGGTCATTGCGCCATAAGTGAATGTGACGAACGGCTTGCCAAAAGCAGCGCAAAGTTCATTAACGATTTGCCAGCGCACAGTGTTCATAAATGCCGCACCAGATAGATTGGCAAACTTAATATTTTCGCCAAATCCGTAGAGCTTGCCGCCCTTTTGATGATTAGCTGGCGTATGGCATTTTTCACACACAGTAAGAAGTTCGCTGAGACTATTGCCGTGGCGACCCTTCCAGTAGAACATGTGATGCACGTGCAAAATGGCACTATCTTTTTGGGCTTCACGGCCACAAACTTGGCAAGTATAGTTATCCCGATAAAATACTGCTTCACGTAGCGTTGCCAAATTGTAGCGAGGTCCTTTTTGATAATCCACACCTTCCGGCGCAGCTTTGCCTTCCTCGATTGCTTTTACAAGCATCGTATCGAAAGAACCAACTTCAACAGTTACATGCGTAATAGGAACTACCTTGCAATACATCTTGATGACATTAACATTGAGTTCTTTCTTATGTTCAAGAGAGGGCGCAAGCCAACCTTTATCACGTTTGCGGTTATCGAAACGCGGCTTGCGGTAACGTAACCTGTTTCTACGGATGCGGCGCATCTTACGACAACTATCGTGGCAGTCTTTCTCATCCTGCAATGTATCATATTGTACAGACACATATTCGTGAGATTGGCTTTTCACGCTGATGCCAATGTAGTTGTAACCCACATCCTCGCAGATTTCGATGGGTTGAATATTCGTTTCGCTGTCATACAGCAACTGGATGGTAAACGGATGATGCTTAATAATTTTTGCCTTTCCGTCTTTCAGAAGATGGCGCACCTTGCCAAGACGGATGGTCGGCATCAGGCGTTTGCCGCTTTTACTGAAAACACAAGCACAAGTGCTCATGCAAGGCACCCCTTTCGTAAATAATAAATCAATAAGTCAGGGCTTGCGCCCTGTGGTCCACATCGCCAATGTTGTTATACCGTTTTAGCCTTTCGACATGACGTTCGCACTTCTCCTACCCTCAGAGATGTTTAACGAGCCGTCCGCAGAGCTTACCACTTGTGGAGCATGAGTAAGGTGCCTATATTATTGGTACACAACGTAGTTTCCTGTTGCCGGAGCAGCAGACTTAGGCTAACCAACCGGACTTACGAGTTTCCCCGTAAATCCCATCTATAACCGGAGGACCGGTTTAGGCGGGGTTGTTGGCTACGTCCTTAGCAGGGACGCCTCTTAAACCAGCTTGAGTATTGCTCCGTATGAAAGGGCATCCCACCCTTGAGGTACCAGTGACGTGCTTAGCCGTCTCACCATATGTCGATAGGTACTTACCGCTGCTTACTACTCACCGCAGCCCGGAGGACTTTCCCATCTTGCCACCAGTTGGAAAGGTGTTTGGAAGCCAACTGGAAGTTCCGCCGATCGGTTTTCATGCTGGGTGCTGCGTGTTAAGACTGCCGTAAAGACGGCTTTGAACCCGGCAAGGTGGACTGTTACCTGCCCGAAGGTGCAAACGGAATAGTTTTGAGGCAGTGTGCCGCTGCTCTGCCATTGCTTTAGCATCTGGGGGTTAGACCAGAATAAAGCGTCCAGCGAGTTTATTTCACCCACTGATTTGACGGAGAGATTGCCCTCCGCGTACCCCAGACTTGACCGGCGCTGGGAGCCATGACGCCCCGGTGTGAACCGGAACGGTGGAGCCAGGTGGGGGAATTGAACCCACAACCTGCCGCTTACAAAACGGCTGCTCTGCCTAATTGAGCTAACCTGGCATAGTAACAGAATAAATTCATGATGGAGACGACACCCCGCGATATGGTACCTATATTTGTACTGGTGACGGGTACATAGATTCAAATTCAAACACCTGGATATACGCAGTTACAGGATGATTGTAACCACGCCATTTACGACAAGTGGGTTGCGCTTGATAACAAAGAGGGCATAAGCTTTTAGCAGTTCATTTGGAAATACGAACAGAACATTTTCAGCCGCAGACAGCTCGACAAACTGTTTGCACTGAATGGAAACAAGAGCCCCGAAAAAGCCGCTGACCACCGGATATGACCGAGGTGTGGAGCCGTTTGCTACCCGGTGCGGCCAATCCACGGCCGCGCCGGTGTGACGGGACTTTACGGTGTGAAACCAAAATGAAGTTATTCTGTTGTGGAGCGGCTGAGGGGTGTCGAACCCCCATCCCAAGCTTGGAAGGCTTGTATACTGGCCGTTGTACGACAGCCGCTTACTAGGGCGGATTGTTTTAACGTGCTACCGCCTTCGCACGTTGCCCATGTACCAGCCTTGAGGACAGCGAGGTGCCGACACAGCCATGCACATGACCTTGCGCCAAGGATTTAATAGAGCCTTGAGCCTTGGGGATTGAGGAATAAACCTTGATGAAAAAAATAAAGTTTGAAATTTGAGCGTTGAGGTTTAAGCGTTAAGCATTAAACTTTCCGGGCAAAACATTCATTCTGACGGGCTGAGCATACAAAAAAATGCAGCCACAAAGAATGAACCTATATTTTTATCATAATTTGATAGCGTGGAACAGGTGTTTATAGTTTTAACTTTGTCATTATTCCACAGCGGACAAAGCGGCTTGTGGTTTGACGCTTTCGGTATACAGGCAAATGGTATCAAAACAGCTTAGTAGCTGAATGTGATCTGGGTAATGGCGTTGGAAACAGAGAGGGCGGAATCAATTTCGTTGTTGAAGGAATTGATCTGGGACTGCAGGTCCTCAATGATTTGAGTACAGCCTTTGGTGAGGCCATCGACCAGCTCCATGGAGTTCTGTTCAAGATAGGTGTTGCGGATCTTGGCGACAGTTTCAGGATCGGCATCCTTGGTTTTGGAATCGCCGCCGCAGATCGATTTGGCCATATCATCGGCCTTGGCTTCCACACGGAGATTGGCGGAAGTGATCTGAGAGGTTTCGTTTGAATACTGGGCCTGAATATGGCTGCGCAGGTAGTCCAGGTATTCCATGCCGTGCTGCTTGAGAGAGATGGCTTCGGCCACGGTATAAGTTTTATTGTTGACTGAAATTTCTGTGACCGCGTTGGACTTGGAGACAGCGGCCTTGATGGCGTTGCGGCGATTGATGAGATCCATAGCGGAATCATAACTGGCCTGAGCAGATGTTTTGAATTCATCCACCGTGATTGCACCGAGCTTGGTAGCTTTGGCTTTGGCGGCGACACAGAACTTGGCGGAATCGATCTTTTTGATGATGCGGGAATCAATCGTTTTGAGTTCCACCAGAGCGCGGTGAATGGACATGGATTCGGTAGTCATGGGAAAAACCTCCTGAAAATAGTGTTTGCGAAAACTTGTAATATGGCGCCCGTAAAAATGTGGGACGACGATGTCCCACGATGAGGAAAAATTATTTTAAGTTGAGCTGCTTGTAAGACAGCCACTTTTTGTAAGAGTAAACGAAATCATTGCTATAAACGCCCCAGAGTTTTTCTGACAGCTGTTGTGTTTTGAAGAGCCGCAGGAACCGGCCGGATTTATAACAAGAGCTGACGAGAACTTTTTTGTTTTTGAAGGGATTGTTCACCGGAAGCTGTTCTTGGCGCTGAGAATAGACGCGGTTGATGTTATTGACGATATAAAAACCACTGGCGTCCGGGTCCGGCGTTTCGGCCTTGTTGGCGCCTTTTACACCGCGGATCACATAATCATCGCGGCCAAAAAACAATACTTCACGCATACCGGTACGATTGGGCACCAGGATACTTTGCGCAAGCATGGCTTTTTCAAGGTTGATACAGCAGAAAGAGGAAGAAATCACAATATCCTGTGGGAGGTGATTTTGTTCGGTGGCGTAAATTACCATACGGGTAAGATCGACATCTGCTTTTTTGATAAGAGCAATGTTTTTGACCTCCACACCGCACCAGGCAAGGGTATAGATTGCACGGGGCATACAGTCCAGATCGCTGTTATTAAAGATAGCTTCCAGCAGAGATTCAAATTCTTCATCAGAAAAGAGCATCTGCTGAGAATAGGAATCAAGGGACTGCTGCAGAGTGGGTTTGCTGGGATTGGAAACGGTAGTGAGGGATGGCTTGGACGGAATTTGAGAATCGTCCTCATTATCAGCCAGTGACATCTGAAGAAACTGACGGAACGGATGACCTGTTGACTGATCCAGCGTGATAACGTTTTGAAGAACCAGGTAATCCAGGTAACAGGAGAGAAGGACCAGCTTGTTGCGGTTGATAACTGCACTTGCCGAGTTGCCGATGATTGCCTGCTTATAAAACGATGCGTACTGCTGATAGGAAAAGGATTCAAACCGGGTGCCGTACTGATGCTCATACGTTTCGAGCGTGTAGGAAAGCCGGGGAATGATTTTTTGGATATACTGCGGAACGGTTTTGCCGTGATTGACCGTAATATAAGCATTGGTAATATCAGAGATAAGTTGCTGATAACGATCAATACGAACAGAATCATTGTTATACCGATCGATAATAGTTTTGCCCATACAGATCCTGCCTTTCTAGTTATTTATAGTATAACGTATGTAGACAGGAAATGCAAAGAAAAACTATGCAACCGGTGTTGGGCGGGGTTCCGGGATGACCCAGCGGGTAAGGAATGGGTTCTGGATAAGAAAGGCTTTTTTGGCCAGCTGCCAGTTTTCATCTGAGAAGCGGCCAATCGGTTCACCCAGCTGAGTGTTCAAAAGAGTATCACGAGCTTCGACCACGAGGGTGGAATCCCGCGATAGACCATGAATGGAACCGGCCGGGTAATCGACGTGCGTTGGACTGGCACTTGCAAAGCGCTTGGTGGTGAAGGGGATGACATCACACTGGCCGCTGAATTTGTTATAAACATCATTGCTGACGACCAGATAGGGATGAATACCAACGTACTTGTGCGTACCGAGCAGAGCATGGTCTTGCGGAGCACAGCCCAGCCGGATTTCGCCAAATTTGGGAACCGAGGTACTGGGTTTGAACATAGCGGGGAAACCTCCTTTACTTATTTATTGCTTACCTTGTGATATTATCATACCACGTTACTTACAAGAAGTCAACAGTAAAATTCAAGATTTTTGAAAAATATTTACGGAATAATTTACACCATCCAGGGCGAAATCATAGGTGGTGTAGGAGTAGGTATAACGGCCAAAAGGAATCTCGTTGCCGGGGGTGCTGGGGGTGACGGCGGCCTGAATGTTGAGAGCCTGCAGGACGATGGTGCTGGTTTTGCTTTGGAAGCGAAGCAGCGGGACGCCGGTGGAGGCAGACATGAAGCGGATTTGATCTGGCTTGAAGGTGGAAAGGGAAGACATGGCCGGGGTGTAGAGGTGGACATTGATGTAGGCTGCGTTTTGGCAGGCGGTGGCAAGCTGGGCAAGGGTAATAGTTTGTGTGTTCATGGCTCCTCCTTATTCGTTGACGTCCGAAAAGATGGACTGGAAAATGGTGGGAATTTAATCCCAATAGTTGTAATTGACAACCATTTGTTGTATAATGCGAGTATAGCACAAAGGAATTCAAGATACTAGAACGGAAACCTGTACTAACATTGAAAAGGGGACACGAAAATATGGAGATTGGGCAAATTATACGAGAGTGGCGCAAGGCAAACGGGATAAGCCAGCGGGAACTGGCAGAGCGACTGCGATGCGGAACCCACACCGTGATGGGGTGGGAGAACGGAATCAATTACCCAGGGTTTTGGGCGCTGGGCGTATTGGCGGACGAGATGCACTGCACGGTAGACTACCTGATGGGGAGGGAAGATCATTCTGTAGCGGCCTGTAAAGAATCCACGATGGAATCAATGGCATCGGAGGCTTCGGAACAGAGATCAACAGCGGACTGAAGTTCATCCATGGCGTCCTGCATGGCGGTGCCGCGGTCGGAATCCTGCATAGACTCCGGCATATTATCGAAGGCTTCTTCCTCAAGATCGTGCAGGTCCTGAACTTGGGAGGAAAGATCGTTCTGGATGGTGGAGGAAAGATCCTTGAAAGCCTTGATAAGACCGCGAATTCTGGAGCGGCGTTCTCTATTCATAGCAAATTACCTACCTTATTATATAGTGATTAGAATGAGTGGGTTTTGGATTCGGTTACGGTATGGATGATAGCGGGGCTGCAAGACCAGGCAAAGTGGGGCTGGCGGCCGGTGGAAGTGATGACGGCGGTGACAAGATCCATGGCAGCAAGGACGGCTTTTTGGCGGATGATGTTGCGGTCGTGATCCTGAAAAAGATAGCGGCGAACGAAAACATTTTGAATCTCCGAATTGGCCACGGCGATATAGACAGTGCCGGCAGGCTGAGATTCCGCATGAGGACCTGCAATGCCGGTGATGCCAACGCCAAGCTCTGCGCCAGATTTTTGAGCTGCGCCGATTGCCATTTGGGCGGCGACAGGACCGGAATAAACAGTGTAATTCTTGATGGTGTCCGGTTTGACAGAGACAAGGTTCGTTTTGGCAGCGGCAGAGTAAGTGACAAAGCCATACTCCATAACGCTGGATGCGCCGGGGATGCTGACAAGAGAGGAAGAGAAGAGGCCGGCGGTGCAGCTTTCGGCAGCAGAGATGTGAAGAGATTTGGATTTGAGCAGCTCAACAAGCTGTTGGGAGGACTGAGGGATAGAATTCATAAGCAACGCTCCTTTGAATGGGAGGATGTACGCCAGGGTTTTGCGACCCTGGTTTTTATTTTTTTTAATAGGACAGAACGAAGAACAGCCAGGTAAAAAAGATTTGACCGGTATGAAGGAGCTGATCGGTGGTAAGAGAGATAGAACCTTCGTTTGCTTTTTGGTGGTCAATAATAGCATGAAAACCGGTATTGGTAAGAATGGCGGAACAGAAATAGACGATTGCGTGAGGGTTATAGGGGAAGAACAGAGAGTAAACCAGAAGCGGGATCGTAATGCAAGTTGACCACATGAAGGAATGCTCGATGAGGGCGGTGAGGTAATCAACAGGATAGTGTTCCTGAACGAACACCTTGGAGTACTTGAGGTCCCACCACAAACGCTGCTTAAAATCGGCGAGGATGCCCTGGAGATTGTAATCGGCAATAAGGTGGGAGAAAAACATAAGGAGGAGGAGAAGAAATTTGATGGGCATAATGATTCACCTGCCTTGATCTTACATGGTGTAGAGTTTGACAGCGATATCAAGAACTACAAGAACAAAGCAGATACCGATAAAAATCAGGGTACCTTTATCATTATTCTTTTTCATTTTAGTGCTCCTTTCGATTTTTCATGGCTTCCTGAGCCTGAGCGTAAGTGAGGGTTTTGCCTTCGTGGCCGGGAAGAGGTTGAGATTTCCAGGTACCGGGGACGCGGTATTGTTCAAGAGAACGACGGTTGAGTTGTTCGATAGAATAGCCGGAAACATTGGCAGCGTATTCATGATTGACCTGGATGCCCATATCTTCACAGTCGTGGCAAATCATAATATAGATTGCCTCGGACCAGGAACAGTGGCGTTCTTGCTGGATCTTGAAAGCGTATTCGCCACGCAGGTTGTGGCCATTTTCAGCAATGGCAAGCCAGGAATCTTGGACCTCCTGTTGTTTGCGGGCACACATGGGAAGACCTTCGTTGGGATCGGATTCAGGGAGAACTTTAAGGGCGACTTTGGCAATACCATATGAGAAGGCATATACAGCGGCGAACATAAGAGCTGCGATAACAATAGCCGCGAGAAGACAAAGAATTGGCATATTGTCACCTCCTTAGATTTTGAAAATTGAAATTTATTTGGAACGAAGACGGCAGCGCATGACCTGGATGGACTGGACGCTGCGCTGAAGACGGGCAGAAAGCTGACGGTCGGGGATGGAGTGGACGAGGATAAGATTCATTTCCTCGGTCGTCCATTCACGCTTAGGGTAGCCAGCTGTTTGCCGGTAGTTGTTGCGGCGATAATAATTGCGGGCAAGGGGATCAAGACGGGAAGACATGAGGGGAGTGGGGTCAGCTCCTTGTTGGATTTGGGTATTTGCAAAATTAGGTGATTTTCTATTTGAAAATAGGTGGTCTACTAATTTATGCAAATACAATTCCTTCGTTTTTGACAACAAATTTACATTTATAATATGGATATGCGTTGCCATTCGTATTGTAATATCCATCTGCTTTGCCATTATGTGAGCCGCTAACTCCTTGCATCACATGAACTTGCCCGTCAACAAGAAATACACTTCCTGGATAGTTACGGTTCAAGTTTCTATATGCAGGATGATGCTCTTTCACCTTGAGCTTGCAAACATCACCTGGAT
>OLOR01000029.1_pt1 | contig 145228 bp, 177 predicted proteins | sample 1672521 | NCBI WGS metagenome assembly OLOR01 (sample SAMEA3136695, study PRJEB25190) | human gut metagenome | biome: human gut; feature: human-associated habitat; material: faeces | place: Austria | collected 2013
TACTTGGTGTAAAAAAATTATCAGATAATACCTGTGAATACCGTGGAAAAAGAGTGGGAAGTGCTGATATAAATGTCAAGATAACAAAGCCGGGATTTTTGTTTATGCCGGATACCACTTATTTGAAATGCAGAGTAGAAGTGTCGCCAAAAGCCGTCAGTATACGCTTTACAAAAAAGAAAATTAAAATTGCAATAACTATTAAAGAAACAAATATAATAATTTTTTTTACTTTCATTTTGGTCATTCTCCTTTTATATAAGTATAATAAAGCTTTAACATTTTTTACACAATGTTTAGCAAAACTTTTTTATATAATAGGATGTTCAAAAATTTTCTTATTATATAAAAAAAGAATAGATAAATTCTATTCTTTTAATTTATATTCATATTACACTAAAGTATTCTTCCAGACAATCTATTACCTCTTGTCTAGTTTTTAATGTATTTACTTTTTCTCTTATTTTACTTGCATCTTTTAAATTTTTTATATACCAACCAAGATGTTTTCTCATTTCCTTTATTCCTATATCTTCACCTTTTTCTTCAACTTCCATATTTATGTGTTCTATTATTAGTTTTAATTTTTCTTCATTGCTTGGAAAATTGTTATCATATTTTCCTTTTTCTAAATATTCTATAATGTTTTTAAAAATCCACGGATTTCCTAATGTAGCTCTTCCTATCATTATCCCATCTACATTAGTCTTCTTAAAAATTTCTAAAGCATCTTCTGGTGATTTTATATCTCCATTTCCTATTACTGGTATAGTTACACTTTCTTTTACAGCTTTTATTATATCCCAATCTGCAACACCAGAATAAAATTCTGCTCTTGTTCTCCCATGAATTGTAATTGCTGAAGCTCCAGAATCTGCTATAACTTTTGCAGCTTCTACTGCAACAATATTTTCTTCATTCCATCCTTTTCTTATTTTTACTGTTACTGGTATTTTTGACTCTTTAACAACATTTTTAACTATCTTTTCTACTAATTTAAGATCTAATAATAACTTGCTTCCATCACCATTTTTTACAACTTTCGGTGCTGGGCATCCCATATTTATATCAATTATATCGGCTTTATCTTGTAAATATTTCGTAGCATATACCATAGACTCTATATCACTGCCGAATATTTGAACTGCAATTGGTCTTTTCTCGTTTTTTGTATTTAATAATTTTTTAGTTTTTTCATCACCATAAAAAAGAGCTTTTGCACTTACCATTTCTGTACATACTAAAGATGGTCCAAATTTTTTACATATCATTCTAAATGGCAGGTCTGTTATCCCTGCCATTGGTGCTAATAATATATTATTTTCTAAATTTACATTTCCTATTTTTAAAGGCTTTATATACATTTTTACCTTCCTTTATCTATTCTATAAATAATGTTTTTTTTCTTCTTCCACTTATATTTAACAATAATCCTACCAATATAAGATTTGTTAACAACGAACTTCCTCCATAACTAACAAATGGAAGTGGTACACCAGTTATTGGTAGAAGTCCCATTGTCATTCCTATATTTTCAACCATATGAAATAAAAATATCCCTGTAATTCCTATTGCAATATATGCACCTAAGTCATCTTTAGCTGTTTTAGCTATATTAATAGCTTTTGTAATTAATATAACATATAGCACAATAATACCTGCACCAACTATAAATCCCATTTCCTCTCCTATTACCGAAAAAATAAAATCTGTTGTTTTTGGATATAAGAATCCTAACTGAGTTTGGTTTCCTTTAGTAATTCCCATTCCAAAAAGCTGACCTGCACCTATTGCAAGTTTAGATTGTATAACATTATATCCAGAACCTCTTGGATCTAAATTTGGATTTAAAAAAACATCAATTCTTGTTTTTGCATGTTCAGGTAATACAAAAAAATATAATAATGGAATAACAATTATAACAGATACAATTGCTCCTATTATATACTTTTTATTAATTCCTGAAGCAAACAGCATGCATACAGTTGCAACTAAAAAAGCTAAAGCAGTTCCATAATCTGGTTGTTTTATAATAAGTAAAACAGGAACCATTACAATTAATAATACCAAAAAAAGTTTTTTAGGTTTACTTATATCTGATTTTTCTTGTTCTTGCGCTTTAGTAATCCCTTTTGCTAACAAAAGTATTACAAATACTTTTGCAAATTCTGCTGGTTGAAAAGAAAATGGCCCTATTTCGAACCAACTTGTAGCACCATTAACTGGTGTGGTAAATAATACTAACACTAGTAATACAAGTATTATTCCATAACCAATTGGTGAAAATTTAACTATAGTTTCATAATCAATTGAAATAATCAGTATAACTATTGGTATACTAATTATTAACCACATTGCTTGTTTTTTTAATTCATCAAATTCTGAACTTTGAGTTGCTGAATATAAAGCTACCATCCCTATTCCAATTAATAGAACAGTACAAATTAGAATACCCCACTCGATATTTTTTAATATTCTTTTCTTCATATTTTACAATCTCCAATTTTATTTAAGCATTTGTTTTCTTTTTTGATGCAACCTTTTTAGTACCTTTTTTAGTTGTTACTTTTTTTACTGTTTTTGCTTTTTTTTCAGTTTTCTCTTTTTCAGATGTATCTTCTTCATTGCTTTCAGATTGATTTTCTTCTTTATTTTCTATTTTTTTAACTTCTATATTATTTTCTTTTTCTGAATCTTTTTTTAGTTCTTCTTTATCGTTATTATTTTTTATTTTTTTCTCGGTACCTTTTGCATCTTTTTTTAATTCTTTACTTTCGCTTTCATTAGATTGTTTCTCTTCTTTTTTTGATTCTTCCTTTTTATTTGCTTCTTTTTCTATAGCACTTTTATTTTCATTTTTTATACTAACTATTGGTATGTTAGCATATAATGCAGGTGCACCAGAAGTTCCATCATCATTTGTTTTATTTGTTAATCTAACATCTATTTCATTTTCATCTACAGTAATATATTTTTTTATTACATCAATTATTTCTTGTTTCATCATTTCTAAAAAGTCTGCTGAAACATTTGCTCTGTCCTGCATAAGAACTAAATGCAATCTTTCTTTTGCTGTATCTTTTGACTTAACTTCTTCTTGTTCAGTTTTTCCAAACTTTTTAAAAAAATTTATTATACCATCAAACATGTTTATTTTCCTCCAAATTTGTAATTACTTTCTTCTAAAAAAGTTTAATAATTTAGTAAAAAAGCCTTCATCTCTTCCTGGAATTGTTACTTCTATATTGTCTCCTAATATTCTTCTTGCAATTTCCAAGTAAGCTTTTCCTGAAGGTGCTTTTTTATTTGAAACCGCTGGTTCTCCTTTATTAGTTTGAGTAATAATATATTCATCGTCTGGTATAACACCAATTAAATCTATAGAAAGTAAATCAACGATGTCATCAACATCCATCATTTCTCCTCTTTTTACCATATTAGGTCTTAATCTGTTAATAATCAACTCTGGATTTCTTATTTCAGAGGCTTCTAAAAGACCTATTATTCTATCTGCATCACGTATAGATGAAATTTCTGCTGTTGTAACTACAATTGCTCTATCTGCTCCAGCAATAGCATTTTTAAAACCTTGCTCTATACCAGCAGGACAATCTATTAATATATAATCAAATTCTTCTTTTAGTTTACTTGTAAGTTCTTTCATTTGTTCTTCATTTACAGCACTTTTATCTCTTGTTTGAGCAGCAGGAAGTAAGAAAAGTTCATTAAAACGTTTATCTTTTATTAATGCTTGTCTTAATTTGCATTTTTCCTCTACAACATCTACTATATCATATACTATTCTATTTTCTAATCCCATTACTACATCTAAATTTCTAAGTCCAATATCTGTATCGACTAATACAACTTTTTTTCCATTTAATGCCAATGCAGATCCTAGATTAGCTGTAGTTGTTGTTTTTCCTACTCCACCTTTTCCGGATGTTACAACTATAACTTCTCCCATAAACTATTTTTCCTCCTTAGACCACTAAAAATCTATTTATGGTCACAATTTCTTACTATTATATATTATCCTGAAACTGGAAAAAAGTCAAGCAAAAAGCCACACTTTATGTAAAATGTTAATTTTATATTTTATTTCCAATTACTATATACTTGTTTTCTTGTAATTTTATCTTTTAAACTCAAACTACTTGCTCTAGCTTTCAATAATAATCTTCTACCTTCTGCATTTTTAGTATATATTAAATCACATTTTCCTATCCTATTTTTAAAATATGTATAAAATACTTCTGCCATTTCTTTGTTTTGTGATAAAACTGTTGGAACATTATAATAATCATTAGCTTCTTCTAATTTTTTGTTTAACCTTACTAGTATATATCTTTGATTTACAGTTTTTTCTAATGCTTCTTTTAAAGAATCTATAAACAAATTATTTTCTTGCATCGTTGCTCCTGTTAAATAACAATTAATCTTCCCTTTTTCACCAGTTCTCACAACTACTTTTATTCTTGACTTTCCAGTTTTTATAAACTTACATCTATATAGAGAATCTAGCACAACTTTTGAAAGCTCTTTCAAACTTCCTTGACTGCTACTTAATCTTTTTATTTTTATAACTTTAGTTGCTATATACATTCCAAGTATCATCTCTATTAAAACAAATAAAATTTTCAGTTTCAAAAAACCTAATATTAAACCTAGTAAAACCATTATTGCAATTATACTAATAATAACAAATTTTGAATCTATAAACCAAGCTTTTTTCATTTTATCTTCTTTTGGAACTTCAATTTCATCTATCATCTTGGCATTTTTTACATCCATATTTTGAATACAATTTTTCCATCTATCATACATTTCTTCTCTTTTTACAGAATAATTTTTAGCATTTTTATTTAGCTCTTCTACTCTCTCTTTTGTAAATGGTGGATTTACATTTAATCTTTCTAATCCGTTTTCTATTAAATTTGATTCATATCCAATTCCTGAAAATGCTTCAAATCTTCTCTTTAACATTTCATAATCTGCATTTTTTATTTTATTTTCTTTTTCATCACCTTCTGTTACACAAACCAAATGCCAAACATTAGATGTTTTTCTTGGATTTTCATTAACACGTATTGCTCTTCCTCTCATTTGGTTTGACAACATATATGAACCTACAAAACTTGCAAGTATTAAACTATTAATACTTGGTTCATCCCATCCTTCTCCTAGCAATGATTTTGTTCCAATAATAATTTGAATTTTTCCTTCAGCAAACAGTTTTGATATTAAATTCATTACTTTATTTCTCACTGAATCTGAAATAGCAACTTGTACATATTTATCTGAAATTGTTAAATTTTTAAATTTTACTTTTCTTTTATCTATATTATTTTCTTCACACATATTATAAATATTTTTTTGTAGTTTACTTGGAATTACAAAAACACTTCCTGTTAAAACCGCTAAATTTATTTCAGGATTTTTATTTAATAAAGATTTAAAAATTGGAAATACACCCATTTTATTTGTTTCAATATTATCTGTTTCTAAGTATTCTTTTCTAATAAAGTCTGTCAAAATAACCATTCTTAATTTTTCTTTTAGTGATTCATATTCAATATCTATAATCTTTGAAATACTGTCCAATTTTCCTATACTATTTATAAAGTATTTTTCTAAAGTTTTATTTTCAGAAAACGAAAATGTATTTTTTTCTATAACACCTATTTTATTTAATTCTTTTTCTATATTTAAAATTTCGTCTTCATAATTCAAATAATTTTTTCTATCAATTAAAATTATATTTTTTAAAAGTATTTCCATCCATTCTATTGTCAATTTTGGAATAGTATTTTTATGCCCCAGTATCTCTCTATTTTCTTTATTAATTGGTTCTTGTAAGCTATTTAAAAATATAATCATGCTACTGTAATATTCTACATTTTCTAATATTTCACTTTCATAATTATATGGGGTTTGCATATAAGGATGTTTTTTTATAGCATTAATAAAAGTTTGATTTTCTTTCAAATCATCTAATATCTTTTTTAATTTTATCTTGTAATTGTCAACTTTTTCTTGCTCTTCTTTGCTTGGATAATTAAAATATATGTAATCTTGATGTGGACACAAATTATTAACTGTTACTAATTCTGGAACTGATATTTCAGCATCAATTTCTCCACATAAATCTATATACCTTTGCCAAGTTTTTAAATCTGCATCATATGGTGGAGTTGCTGTTAGAGAAATTATTTTTATATTATTTAAAGATTCTATAACTTTACTTAAACTTTTCCACCATTCTGATTTTAAATGATGTGCCTCATCCAAAACAATTGTAGAAATATTATTTTTTTTAATTTCTTCTATCAAATTGTAAGATTTAATTTTTTCTAAATCTTCTATTCCTTCTTCTTTTTCTTCAATTTCATCTGTATCTTCACTTTTTTGACTTCTAATTTTTTGCTTTTTAAAAGCATAATGAAGTGCTTGATATGTAACTACATTAAAAAATTTCAAATTGTAAATATTGGTACTAATCCACTCCGGAACATCTGTAAAATTTGTAAAAGATGAAATAAACCTTTGTATCCACTGATTTTTTATTGTAACAGTTGGTGCTAAAATCATTACTGGTTTTCCAAGACTTCTTGCAAGCTCTAAGCCCAAAATAGTTTTTCCAGATCCGTGGTGCTGCAACAATATTAACTTTACCATCTGATATATATTTTTGAACATCTCTTAAAACTTTTTCCTGATAAGGTCTCCATGTGTATTTAAATTTAATATTTTGATCAAACATTCTTGTCTCCTTTTTGTGAATATCTATTTTTTTATTAAACACTACTAAAATTTCTATATTTAACAAATATTTATATTTGTTCTAAAATTTTTATTTTCTTACTTGATTAATTATATAGTATCATTTGATTTTGTTCAACTAATTTATATTTTATGAATTTCTTTATTCCTATATTTTTAAAAGTTTCTTTATTCCTTTTATGTGTTAACATCATCTCTTTAAGTATTGACTTTCATTGCTTTTAGGCATATACTTTAACCATATATTTTAACTTAAGGAGGTTATCAATTTAAATATGAATGATTTAGTAGAAATAAGATGGCATGGTAGAGGTGGCCAGGGTGCTAAAACAGCTTCTCTTTTACTTGCTGATGCTGCTTTTAATACTGGAAAATATATTCAAGGTTTTCCAGAATATGGTCCAGAAAGAATGGGGGCACCAATTACTGCTTATAATCGTATTAGTAACTCACCAATTCGTATTCATAGCAACATTTATAAACCTGACTACGTAGTTGTTGTAGATGATACACTTTTAGAAAGTATAGATGTAACTGCTGGTCTAAAAGAATCTGGTGCAATTGTTATTAATACAACTAAAGATGCAAACTATTTAAATTCTGTATTAAATGGATACAGTGGTGATATATATACAATTGATGCAAGAAAAGTTTCTATGGAAGCTTTAGGAAAATATTTTCCTAATACTCCAATGCTTGCTGCAATTGTTAAAGTTAGTAAAGTTATGACAGATGAAGAACTTTTAAAAGATATGGAAGGTTCTTTTAAACATAAATTTGCTAAAAAACCTGAAGTTATAGAAGGAAATATGAAAGCTTTAACTTTAGCTTTAAAAGAAGTGAAAAAAATAAATTAATTTATATAAATTAATATCAAAAGAAAGGGAGTTTAAATATATGTCTGATAATATTAATATCCATACACCAGCTGATAAATTAACTATCGGTGGAAATATATATGAAGCTGGAAATGCAAGATGTTTTAAAACAGGCGATTGGAGATCTATAAAACCTATTTTTATTTCTGAAAAGTGTAAACAATGTGGATTATGCTTTCCTGTATGTCCTGATGATGCAATTCCTGTTAATGAAAATCAACAAAGAGAAGATTTTAACTACGACTATTGCAAAGGTTGTGGAGTTTGTGCAAAAGTTTGCCCTTTTGGAGCAATTAAAATGAAAGATGAAGGAGGTAATGAATAAATGGGAATTAGAGAACGTTTAAGTGGTAATGAAGCTGCTGCTATTGCTATGAAACAAATTAATCCTGATGTCGTAGCAGCTTTTCCTATTACACCTTCTACAGAAATACCACAATATTTTTCTACATTTGTTAGTAATGGCAAAGTAGATACTGAATTTGTTGCAGTAGAAAGTGAACATAGTGCAATGAGTGCTTGTATTGGTGCTGAAGCTGCTGGTTCACGAGCTATGACTGCAACATCTGCAAATGGTTTATCTCTTATGTGGGAAATGATTTATATTGCTTCTAGCTTAAGATTGCCTATTGTAATGTCACTTGTAAACCGTGCCGTTTCAGGTCCTTTAAATATACATAATGATCATTCTGACGCAATGGGTGTTCGTGATAGCGGTTGGATTATGCTGTTTAGTGAAAATAACCAAGAAGCTTATGATAATTTATTAATGGCTCATAAAATTGCCGAACATAAAGACGTATTACTTCCATTAATGGTCTGTCAAGATGGATTTATTACATCTCACTCTATAGAAAATATAGAATTATTAGAAGATGATAAAGTGAAATCTTTTGTTGGAACTTATAAACCAGACCATTACTTACTAAATCGTAACGAACCAATGGCTATTGGCCCTCTTGACCTACAAGCTTATTTGTTTGAACATAAATATCAACAATCTGTTGCTATGCAAAATGCGAAAAAGGTAATTTTGGATGTAGCAAAAGAATTTGAAGAATTAACAGGTAGAAAGTATTCATTCTTTGAAGAATATAAACTAAATGATGCAGAAATTGCAATTGTTTGTATGAATTCAACTGCTGGTACAACTAAATACGTTGTAGATAATTTAAGAAAAAAAGGAATAAAAGCAGGTCTTTTAAAAATCAGAGTATTTAGACCTTTTCCATCTGATGAAATTGCAAAGGCATTATCTGGATTAAAGGCTGTTGCAGTTTTAGATAAAGCTGATTCTTTAAACGCCGCTGGTGGTGCTTTGTTTGAAGACGTTACATCTGGCATGTATGTAAATAAAAAAACTGTACCAATGTGTAATTATATATATGGTATTGGTGGTAGAGATGTATCAGTTACAGATATAGAAAGCGTTTTTGATGATTTACAAGAAGTTGTATCTACAGGAAAAATAGAAAATCCATATCGTTATTTAGGATTAAGAAATAATTAGAAAGGAATGAAAAAAATGGCATATAATCTAAAACAAATAATGGCTGAAAAGCCTTCTAGATTCACTGCAGGTCATAGAATGTGCGCTGGTTGCGGAGCACCAGTAGTTGGTAGAATGGTTTTAAGAGCATTAAAAAAGGATGACCATGCAGTTATATCTTGTGCTACTGGCTGTATGGAAGTTTCTACTTTTATTTATCCATATACAGCATGGACAGATTCTTTTATTCATACTGCTTTTGAGTGTACAGCAGCCACAGCTAGCGGTGTTGAAGCTGCTTATAAATCTCTAAAAAGACAAGGTAAATTACCTGAAGATGAGCATACTAAATTTATTTCATTTGGTGGTGATGGCGGTACTTATGATATAGGTCTTCAAAGTTTGTCTGGTGCAATGGAAAGAGGTCATGACATGGTATATGTATGTTATGATAATGGTGCTTATATGAATACTGGTATTCAACGTTCTTCTGCAACTCCAAAATTTGCAGACACAACAACAACTCCAGCCGGAACTGTTATTCCAGGAAAAATGCAAACCAGAAAAGATTTAACTAAAGTTATGGTTGGACATCATATTCCTTATGTTGCTCAAACAGCTCCTCTTAATAATTTTAAAGATTTATATGAAAAATCTGAAAAAGCAATATACACAGAAGGTCCAACATTTTTAAATGTTTTAACTCCATGTCCTAGAGGATGGGGATATCCTACAGATATGTTAATGGACATTATAAAACTTGCTGTAGAAACATGTTATTGGCCTTTGTATGAAGTAATAGATGGAAAATATAAGATAAATTATAAGCCAAAGAATAAACTACCAATTGAGGAATTTTTAAAACCTCAAAGAAGATTTAAACATATGTTTAAACCAGGAAATGAATGGATGATAGAAGAATTCCAAAAAGAAGTTGATTCAAGATGGCAAGAATTATTAGATTTAGAAGAAATAACAAATAAAGAATCTGAAAATTAAGCATGTTTTTCTGTATAAAATATAGAAAATAGCTCTAAGTAGAAATAAAAAAAACTTCTTTGTTAATTAAATTTAACAAAGAAGTTTTTTTGTAAATATTCAAAAACAGTTTCGAAATAAAATCTTTTTTATAAACTTTTATTTAATAATATCTAAAATGATTTTTATATTATTTTAAATCGTATAAATTTTGTTCTATACACATTTTTGCTCTTCCTACTGTTTTTTCATCTGACACAAGTGCATTTTCTAAAAATTCTGGATGTTCTTTCAAAAATTTTCTCATTGTTTCATCCGGATTTTTTATATATTCATTTACCATATTATATTGTTCTTTATTAATTACATTTAATTCTAGAGCTTTATCAAACAAAGTCTTATCAACTTGTACAATTGACATACATTTTATACCTCTATCTTCTAGTACTTTTGCTCCGCCTTGCATTCTATCTACACAAGATATACTCCATTTGATTTTACCACCTAGTTTTTCTATAACTGGGATCCATGCGCGTACATAACTTGATGATGTATTTATCATATCAACGACATGTAGAATATTTTTTCCTTCAATATTTTCTATTGGTTTTACATCAGTAAATTCAAAATCACTAACAACCGAATTTAAGTTTTTATATATTGTTATATGTGGTTTATTTAATAATTTAGCTATCATATAAGAGAAAAACCAGTCTCTTCTTTCCCCACCAGAAACATAGTCAATTTCGTTAACATCTATGTTTTGTTCTATTTTGTTTTTCATTTCATTAATAACATATCTGTATATTTCATTTTCAGTATATTGTTTCTCAATTTTTTTAAAAAGTTTTATTGGTAATTCTAATTCATTTTCCTTTTCTTGATTAATAAATTCCAATAAATCTTTAGAATCTTGTTTGCTACCATATAAAAATTCTGCATTTATATAATATGGTCCTATTTTTCCTGATGTATACCAAAATGGACTATTCTCTGGACATATATTTAATGCATTTGTTTTAAATAAAAACGAAATAAAATCACTCATACTTAATACTCTCCTTCTAATATTTTTTTAATATTATATTAATTAAATCTTTATGTCAAGAAAAAATAGGTAGATTAAAAAATATTTATTCTACCTATTTTTCTGTTATTTATTCTTCTTCTGGCGCTTCGACAGGACAACAGATTTTGACGAACATATCAAAACAATAAGTTATTTATTATTTTTAATCTAACTATATTATACATCTTTACAAAAGTTTTTCCAAACAATTTTAACAATATTCTTTCCTTTAAATTACATTCTTTTTTCATTTCCTCTAAAATTTCCTTTTCCATATATGTACCTCCTTTTCTTGACAATTGTCGAAAACGGAAGTATACTTAAACTGTATATAGTTTTTGAATGTATACTTCTCGAGATAGTTTCAGTTGCAGCTGAGCTATCTCTTTTTTTGTTTTTTAGCTGATTATGTAATAATTTATATCATCTGTCGACTTCTTTATATATCTTATAATTTTTAAAAAAATCCGTCAAGAAACGAGCAGTCATATTCGACATCAATTGGAATTTTTTAGGAAACAAAAAACGTGTAGTACTTGATAATACTACACAAATTTTTTTTAATTTTTTTCAAAAAATATTCATATTCAATTCTCTTTCTACTTTTATTTGTATATAATTCCATTCCTGCATTGCTATATATTTAATAGATTCAGTAGATAATAATCGATTTCCTTTAGCATAACTATTCCATTCTTGTACAGTTGGAAACTTCTTCCTCTCTCGTGTTAAATCTTTTAGTCTACTATAGCTTACATTATAATAATATAAAATCGGACTACTTTTAGGATATTCTCTTACTTTTGTTTGCTTATAATAATTATTTATTAATTCATCTATTTCTAAGCTCAATTCTACCGTTTTAATATCACTTAATCCATTTTTTGCAATACTTGCATCTATTTTTCTTTGCAATGATCTTATTTTTCTATATACATTCACAAATTATCACCGTTTTTAGTATTTGTGCTTTCTTTAAAATATATACATCTTCTTCAGTTCTTCAAAATTATTTACATCTCTATGCGCTTCTAAAGTAAAACTACTAAACAAACAATTCTCTTCTGCATATTTGTCCCATTCCTCTTTTGTTATATTTTTATTCTTCTTTAACACTCTTTTAAATTCTCTTAAACTCTTTTTATAATAGTTCATAAAATCACCGCTTTTAGTATTTGCAGAACTTTATTTATTATGCCAAAAGAGAACTATTTTACTAGTTCTCTCGTCATTATATTTATGTATTTATCGAGTTTCTGACTTTGTCTTAAAATTTTATTTTTGCTATAATCTTCTTTTATCATTCGTTCTAATCTTGCACGATTTTTTGTAATAAGTAACTCTATTCTATAATTTTTCATAGTAATCACCTCTTACTACAATTATACTATTTTATGTTTACTTTGTATCGTGAATTTTGTCGAACATGTTAAAAGACTAGCGTTTGCTAGTCTTCTTGAAATAATTTAATCTTAAATTTAATTTTTATCTGTTTTTATTGTAGCATAGTTTATTTAAAATGTGTGTCGAATTTTATTGTTATTTTTTGTAAAATTATATTGCATATATTTTATTGTTTTGATAGAATATGTTTAAGTTGTTTGAAGCTTTCTTTTAGTTGGGTGCATAGATTAGTAGCTGACAATTCTATGACCTTCAACTACTAATTTATGCACCCACTTTTTTCAACAAAGTTGGTGCATATAGAACAAAAAGAAAGTAGGTGATTACATTGCTGGTAAGAATCATTTTGACTCTCGCACCTCCAATTATTGTCTTTCGGCGGTATTGGTTTTTTAATACATACTTGTTCTAAGAACAAATACTCTATTAATTACGAATCCCCAAAAAGAAAATTTGAGATTTATCCAAACAACTGTAAAGATAAATCCCAAATTTCCAACAAACAAACAACGATTGAATAAGGGCGTAAGCTCTTATTCTTTTTTTACAAAAAGAAATACTTACAACGGATTTTATTTCTCTTTTTTGTATATCTATATTATAAATAATTTTGTCTTTAGTCAATACATTTTTATTATAATTAACAAAACTGTAACTTTTTTGTAATATCATTGTAACATTTTCTTTACTTTTTGTCAATATTAAGCGTATTCCTCTTTTCTCAAGCATTCTTTATTTTTCGCTCTATTTTCCGACTCACTACAATCGATTTTAAGCCGTTTTTATTTTTTATGCATATACTTTTATGTCTTGATTTTAGTGTGTTTTAAGTGTTTTTGAAGAAATTTATATTTTTTAAAAAAAGTGCTTGACTTTTGACGTTACGTCGTGTATAATATATTTAACAAATGAGAGAGAGGTAATTAATATGTTATATTTTAGATTTGATTGTGAAAAAGAAAATTTTAAAGGAATAGAACATAAATCAGTTTTATACGGACACAACGCAGAAGAAATGGCAATTTTTGAATTTGAAAATGAAGGTCATTTTGTACAAGGTTATTACTTAGATACATATAATGAATTACAAGAAAAATTATTAGATGAAGAGATTTCTGAAGAAGAATATGATGAAAAATTTAATGATTTAGTACAAGAATTTATAAAAGATGAGTGGACTTTAAATGGTTGTTCTTGCTTTGAGTTGAATGAAGAAGGAATTGAGTTTTCTAACAATTATAAATATGATGGCAGAAAAATAATTACAATCTTTGAAGGTGAAGAAGTTGCAAAAGGACACGACGGAGAAACAGTTGCTAAATGTGAAAAAGTTATCTGGCAAGGTAATGCTGATGAAATAATAAATATTTTTTATAATGATGAAATAGAAAACAAAGTAGAAAAAATTTTAAATATGATCAAATAGGAGGATTTATGGAAGAAAGATTATTAAACATATCTTTTAACAAATCTGGAAGTGGAAGCATAACAAAAAGGCTTACTCTTCCTTCGTCTATATTAAAAGATATGCGGAATTGATGAGAAAAATAGACAAATAAAATTAATCTATGATAATATCAAGAAAGAAATAATTATTAGAAAGGTTTAGCATGAGAGGTTATAATATAGATAACTATGTCGGAAAAAAGTTCAATAAACTTACTCTTATAAAGAATTTAAACAAAATAGATAAGCATAATTCTAAATTAGCATTATTTAAATGCGACTGCGGAAACGTTAAAGAATTAGCATTTACACAAGTTTTAAAAGGCAGAGTCAAAAGTTGTGGTTGCATGCAAGGCAATTTATCAAATATAGAAAAAGAAAAACAACATTCTAACTTATTAAACTTTTATTCTACTAAGACGCAAAAAAATAACTCAACAGGTCACACACGGAATAACTAAAGTTGATGATAGATATAGAGTTAGAATACAGTTCAATCGAAAATCAATCAGTCTCGGTTATTTCGATACTCTTGAAGAAGCAGTGAAGGCTCGTAAGGAAGCTGAACGTAAATATTTTAATATTAAGAGCTAGAATAAATCTAGCTCTTATTTTATGAAAACAATTTTTCAAAAGTATTCTTGCCTGCTATTCCATCTACGATTAATCTGTTTTTAGATTGAAAGTCTTTTACTGCATTTTCTGTGTTAATTCCAAATTCCCCATCTGCAGAAATTTTATATTCTTTGCAAACTAGCATAGCTTGTAAAGTCCATGTTATATTCCCTTTTGCACCTTTTTTTACTGTTATACAAGCTTCTTTAGTTTTCTCGCCAAAAATCCCATCTACATTTAAATTTTTGTTATATTGTTTATTCAACTCTGTTTGTAATGCTTTAACTAAAGCTTTCTTTGTCTCTTTGCCATAGATGTTATCTACTGCTATACTTGTATTATATCTAGAATTTAAAGTAGATTGAATTGTTGCCACGTTGCCTTTTACTTCGTTTTTAATTTCTACAGAAGTAGTTACAGTATTGACAGTAGAATTTACTATTTCGTCAAATCTGAAGTTTTTTCCGGGACAACTTGTATTATTTACATCTTTATGTTTTTGTACTTTAGATATGTTGTACTTATTTTTTAGATAAGCTACTAGTTCTTTAGCAGATTCTACTTGCGCATCAGTCATATATTCTTTTTCGAAATCTCCTTCGAAACAAACTCCTACACTGTTATAATTATTTTGATATGCATGTGCTCCTACCGCATTTTCTTGTCTTCCTCTATAGATTGTACCATTTTTCTTAATAAAGAAATGATATCCTATACAGCTGTAGCCTTTTTGCTTATGCCATCTATCTATGTCATCTACGCTACATTGACTCGCTGCAGCATGATGTAAAATTATTCTTTCTGTTTTAACTCTTGTTGCTAAACTTCCGTTCAATTTATATGTTTTTTCTATTATATTTAACATAGCTATTCTCCTTTCTCTTTATTTCTTAATTGTATCAGAATTTCTTTTAACTTGTCTGGAAATGGTATTCCCATCTGAGATACATTTTCTAATAGAGAAATTCCTTCGTTCGCTATAAAGAACATCATAACAATTTCTCTTATAGCTGGTATTCCCATATTCGTTTCTAATAGAACCGCAACTCCTACTACAATTAAGATTACAACCTTTTTTATAATCCCTTTAAATCCTGTGTAAGAACTTAAATTTTTATTGTATATTGCCTTTAAAAGTCCTGTGATCCAATCTAGTACAATAAAAGAGACTAGCGTTATTGCTAGTCCATCCCATCCTCCTAAAAAGCTCACAATTAATCCTCCAATTACTCCAAAAGCAATACTTATACCATTAAACATTTTCTCCATTTGTTTCCTCACTTTCTACTACTTCTGTAGCTTCTGTTTCTTCTACAATTTCTTCTTGCATAGATTTTGCTTGCTCTTCTGCTAGATATGTAATTAATTCTTCGTAGTCTGTAGCATTTATCTTATTTTTATCTGCTAATTTACTTGCTTCTATTATTGCATAATCTACTGTATATACACCTTTTGCGTATAAATTTATTACTGCATTTTTAAATACTTTACTTAAATCTAACATTTACTACACCTCCTGACTTGCATTAGAAATACACATTGCTTCTAATATATTTAATCTTGTTTGTAAATCTTGCATATATGTAAGTTTCATATTTACACCTACGCCGTTTTCTGATTCTACTATTATGTTGTTTGTATCTTTTTGCAGAGCAAAATTATTGTATAGCTTGTCTAGTACGGCGGATTGTTCAGCGGTACAGTCGATGTATTCGGGTGTTGCTAAAATAAAGTATATTGTAACAGGATTTCCTTCTGCATATTTTTGTGCTAACAACTCTTTCAATAATGCAACTGTTGTTATTTCTGTATCTAATCCAAACCCTAGCCTAAGCTCAATTCTTTTAGCATCTGCAATATCTATCGTAAATCCTTCTGTATTACTAAATAGTGTGTTTAAACTAACAGGTCTAAAATAATTACATGTCGCTTCAACAACAAAATCTCTATTTGTTTGTGTATTCGGTATTGTATTGATATCTATGTTATTAATTTCTGTGCTATTTAGATAATAAGATATATTTGCAGTGTTATTAGACTTGCCCAAATTTTCTGTTCCGTTAAGTACTAATTTCTTAATAATCTTCTCCCACTGCCACTTACCATTCCTGTATGTAGCTCTATCTTGTGCTACTACATTTCCATTTGTGTCTTTTATTGCACATAGTTCTGTATTTTTTAAATCTAGTGTGTTTATTTCTTCTATGTAAGATTTATATTTTTTTGCCTTAGAACCTCTTACTATCTGTATGCTATCTAATATCTCTTGTTCATTTTCACTACTGTTATACAGATAATAAACTACTAAATAATTAGCATTTTTAGATGTAGTTAATGTTATAGAACTTCCACTATTATTTACCCTTCTCTCTATTATTGTTTCGCCAATTTTCGGAATATTTGCAGTTGTTCCTACTATAAATCTAGCTCCTATAACTTTTCTAGAAACTGTATATGTATCAGGTTCTATCTTTATATAAAAAGATTTTGCGGAAGAATTTGCAATAATACTAGATGTACCAAAAACTGCATTTATTTTGCTTATATTATTTTTATTAAACCAGTTTTCCCCAAACTGCCTAATCTTCTGTACTCCTGTACACACAACTGGCATACTAGGAAATTTTGTAGAAGGCTTATTTGGAATATATTCTTCAAATGTTTTATCTGCTTCATTGTCTAAACAAATAAACGGTTTAATTGTAGAATTATTAAATAACGTTTCGTAATCACTATATGTTATATCATAATTGTTAGTGTTAAAAATTGAAATTCCAAGATAATGTTCTGCATTTGATGTTGTATATGTTTGTCCATTTTTTATTTCTCCAACACTGTGCGTAAAAGTTTTTGCACTGTCAAAACCTCTGGCTACAAAACTATAACCGTCTGAAAAAGTATTAAAATAATAAGTTGTGTTTGGCTCAACTTTTAATAAATTTATTAGCCTTATTCTTGTTGTAAAATTTGACTTAGAACCATTTGTATTACTATAATCTCCACTCTCCCAATTTACAAAATCTGTTTTACATTTGTTTTTTCCTTCTATAGACTTCTCCTGCTCCAAATCCCCACTTATTTCTAGCTTATTCTTGCTGTACTTTGCAGAGTCTGTTATGTGTAGAAATTTGCCTGATGTAGTATTCCACGGCATGTTGCTTGAGAGTTCGTTGTTCTCAGTTTGAAGTTGTTCAACTTTGCGAATTAAATCTTCTGCGTTCTCGTTGTATTCATTTAATTTATTTACAGCATTTTTATCATATTCATCTTTTTTTACTTTTGCATTGTTATTAAACTCTTGTAATTTTTCTACAGAATTGTCGTTAAATTCTTGTGTTTTTGTATTAGAATTACTATTAAAATCTTCTGTTTTATTTGTTACATTACTGTTAAATGTCTTTGTTGCTTCTGATACTCTTTCATCAAAAGTTGCTGTCTTTTTTGTTACATTTGTATTAAAAGCTGTTGTACTATCTTTAGCATTTTTATTAAATTCAGATATCTTATCAGCACTGTTATTGTTATATTCTTTAATCTTTGTTTCTGCATTTTCGTCATAATCGTCTTTTAAGTCTTTTATATCATTTATTGCTTTTGCTGTATTTTGTTCTCTTTTTTCTTCTGCTTCTACTCTTAGTTTTTCTGCTTCAACTCTTGACTCTTCTTGCTCTTGTCTTGCTGTTTCAGATCTTGTTAACAATTCTTCTAGTTGTGTTGTTTCAGCAAGTTTGTCATCTATTTCTTGTACTTTTTGCTCTAATTGCTCAAACCAGGTCGGATATTGTTCAGGTATTGTTGACGTTGCATTTATTGCTGTTAGAACTTGCATCTCAAACTCTTTACTTTTAAATACTTGATTGTCTCCTTGTCTGATTACTAACTGCATCTTTATATCTTGAATTACATCTAACAAACTGCTCTTAACTTTTAAAACATATGAATCATCTTTCTTATCTAGTTTTATAAAATATCTTTGTTTTTCTCCGCTTGTATCTAATTTTTCTAGTTCAATATATGCTTGACCTTCTATAAAATTATCTAGTACAAACTCTAAAGTTTCTACATCGTTTTCTCCCGATATTCCTAAAAAATTTCTTTCTGCATATACATTTCTACTTTTTGTATACACTTCTATCTTATTTATCACTTTTACACCTCCTACTCTACTACTTCTACTGTTAAGAACGTTCCGGTTTCATAATTTTTTATTAAAGCTCCTGTGGCTTTCTCTGATCTTACAGCTAAATTTATTATATCTCCTTTTATTACATCTATAAGCTTTTCGGGTAATGTTATATGTTCGTAATCGTTAGTAAATCTTTGATTATGTATTACTATTTGCTTGTTGTTTTTATAAATCGCTGCAATAGAATCTCCCGTTTTTGTTACATTTGTATAAAAATATATTTGTCCCGACACCTTCACTTTGCTTACACCGTCGCCTATTTTTATTCCTTCTTCTGTTATTGTCAGTTTATCCCCGCAGCTGCAAAAAACCTTATTTATTTTCAGTGTTTCAAGATCACTAAGATCTGCTGTTATATAATCATCTGTTAACCCCGCTGTCATAATATTTTTCTGTATTATTGCCTCTATTCTTTCTGCAATTGTTTTTAAGTCGCCTGGTACGTCAGCAATATCATCCGCGTCCGGATATGGTATTTTATATTTACTTGTTTGTCCCATTTTTTACACCTCCTTGTACAATAGTTGTTTATATGTTTTACTCGTTAATTGTCTGTATGTTTTATTACTATAATCACTATATTTATAGAGATCAGCTGCATCAATTAAGTTGATAGTTTTACACCATCCATTTACGTCTACATAAGAAAAGTCTGACATGTTATACCAATTTCTTATTTTATAGTTTAAAAAAAGTCGAGAACATATTTGATTTAATATATTCTCAACTTCTTTCAAATCTTCTACACGTAAGAAATCTCCTCTTTTTTTGTATTCAACTTCTTCTGTCTTTATTATTGTGTTTTTATAAAAATAAGAATTACTATTTATTTCAGTTACAATCCCAAAATCATTGCTGCTTTCAAACTCTTTTAAAGATACTTGAGCTTCTTTTCCTGAAATATAGTCACCTTCGTAATATCTAAATATATCTTCTACTTCTGTTTCTTCGTTGTTTTTTATAGTAACAGCTTTAAAAAATCCATCTGAGTAATAAATATCTTCATATATTTGCCAATTTTCTGATTTTATTATTGTCACAGGAGTTCCTTGCTCTGCTAAAAAACTATTATATGCTAAATCACTATCAAAATTAAAATATAATTTTTGACTAGATAGATTGTCTCCCACTTTTATATTTCTATATTGTAATTTTTCGTACTTTTCTGGAATTATTACATTTACTTTATTACATAATTTTATAATACTCTTAATTATTAAATTAAAATCAGAATAATTAAATTTATCTGTTTCTTTCCAATTTTCTTTCAACATATTATGCTCCTTTCAAAATTAAATAATAATCTAATGTTCCATCGTACGTATATTCAATGCCTACTATTATTGCTTTTTTTATAATCATTTTTTCGTTTTCGTATACTCCTGTTTCTATTGTAACTGTATCTCCTAATTCATACGTAAATGTATCGTTTATTTTAATTTTAAATTTAAATTTTTTATTTAAATTATCAATAAACCAGTTGCTTATTTTTTCTATTGTATCATCGTCTTGCAAACTTCTAATATCAATATTTTTTTCTTCTTCTTCATTATTATTCATTATTTTATTATCAACGCTTGTAAAACTTAATGTTCTACAAGTAAGTGTTAATTCAAAAATTTTATTTTTTAAATTTTCGTCAGATATAAAAAAGACAATTACATTCGGAAAAGTATATATATCAAAGGTATTGTCAACTGCAGTGATATTGCTTTTATACACTGTTCCATCAGCATTATATATATTTAATTTAAAACTAAGATTCAAATAAGATTCTATATTAGTTTCTAGTAATTCTATGTCTTCATACGGATTTAAATAAGCTTCCCAAATATCTCCATATTTTTTTACTGTAAATTTTCCTTTGTATACTTCTTGTTCTTCTTCTGTTATAAAATGTTGATATTTTTTTATCATCAGACTGTATTTATTTTCTTCTTTTTCAATTTCGGGATAGTCTTCCATATTTTTTAAATTAATAGTTGCAATAGAATTGTCTATTTTTAATCTTTTATAATAAACATTATTATCATATGTTTCCAATAAATTGCTTCTACAGTTAGTTGCTAACTCATTTAAATATTTGTTTACTTTTGTATCTTTTTCAAAACATCTTACAATTTCTTGTTTTTCATTTATTATCTCATCTTCTATCTTAATTTTTTTAAAAAACTTTTCATATTTTTTATCAGTTCCATTAATATCTTGTAATATTTTCTGCAATGTACCCGGCAATAGATATATTTCTGTATATAAATTATACCATTTTGTGTCTTGATATTTAGTTATTATTCCTATTCCTGTTATTGTTACACACAATTCATTATTGCCCTTTTCTATTTTTTTAAAATAACATTCATCAGTTTTTACATAATAAATAAAATTATTTATTAATACTCCTAAAAACACTTCGATTCTCGTGTCTTTGTCGAATTTATCCCAAATTGATTCTGAAAAAATGCTATACGAATCATCGTCGACTATCTTTATTTGTAGTTCTTTTGATTGTATATCTTCGTTTGTTAAACTTGTACCTTTTTTGCAGTCAATTGAAACAATTTCGCTATCTTGATATCTATATGCAACCCCTAAAAACACATTTAAAACTTTTGCACTGCTGTATTTTTTAGACCATTTATAAATTTTTATTGTAACATTACTTCCTGTTATTACATTGTTTATTAATACTTCTTTCTTAGTGTTATTTGTAAAATTATAAGTTTTTTCTCCGTATTATTACATCAAAATTAACTGCATATTCATTTCTAATGTTTGTAAATAATATGTGTAAGTCACTTTCTTGCTCTTTATCATTGAAAACGTTTTGTGAATATTGTACATTTAAATTCCCGTTTATGTCAGATATTTTATCACTGAACCACCCTTCCTCTTTATTCTCTTCTATTACATTGTATGAACCATCTAATCCTATTCCATCATCTTCAAATATTGCGTATTTCCCGTTTTTCAAAAAGAGGTTTATCATTATATGTATTATGTATTATATTCACTTTTGCACTTACTGTAATATTTCGTTCTCTCATTGCATCTATTATTATTTGAGAATCATCTATCATTACACAGCACCTCCGGTGTATTTGTCAGCTTTAGTTTGTATAAAGTTGCAAGAGACATCAGTCCAACCTGTTACTAATTTTGTTTCAGGATCTATTGCTCTTGCAGACGGTTTTAAATCTCCTACGTACATTTGTTTAGTTAATCTTTTTGAATTATTCGAAGGAAAAGTGCATGAAAATTCTTTTTTAAATTTTAATTCTGTTAAATAATTCATTTGTTCTGCTGTCAGCAAATCCCATTTCATTTCAATTTTCCACCTTGAACTTATTATTTTTCTAACTAAATCTCCTAACGCATTCTCTGTGCTTTTTTCTCTCAATGTCGGGTATGGTACATATTCAGATGGGGTCGGAAGACTTTTCCCATCTGCTATTATTACATCATTTTCCTTTATCATCTTCTTATCCCCTTTCTAATAGTGGTTTATATCCACGTCTTCTTGCTTCTGTGTCTAAATCCTCTATTAATTCTCTTGCTAATACTTTGCTGTTTAATTTTATAGTGTTTTCAAAATTGATTGTTCCTCCTGAGTTTTGGCTTATGTTATTTATTGTTTTTTCTAGTATATTTCCTTTGTTTAATACACTTGCATTTACATTTGATTTTGAATATGTCGCTGATATATCTGTCATTAGTCCCTGTTTATTTAATTTTAAACCATTTGTTATTTCATATATACTATCATAAACAGATTGTGCCTTATTTTTGATTCCTTCCGCTATTCCAAGAGGAATAAATTTACCTACATAATCTGCCATGACTTTAGAAGGCGAGTGTATTCCTAATGCATTTTTGAAAGTTGATGTGACAGAATTTGCTATTCTTGATGCTGTTCTTAATAATCCGTCTTTTGCGTTGTTGATTCCTCTTTTTATTCCACCTATTACATTTTCGCCAATACTAGTGAATTTCCAGCTTCCTAATCCATTAGAAAACCATGTTTTTACATTTCCACACACATTCGAAATCGTTGATGAAATAGGATTATTTTTAATTCCACTTTTTATTCCGTTAATTACGTTTCTACCTATTGTTGTGAATTTTGAATTTTCAAGTTTATTCTTAAACCAATTCTTAATACTATTGCATATTTCTTTTATTGTAGAATTTAAGTTGTTCACTTTATTTTTTATTCCGGTTCAAAAGCCCTTGCATTACATATTTTCCGTAATTCAAACATAACAGTAGAAGGTGAGTGTATTCCCATACCGTTTTTAAAACCGTCTATAAAAGGATAAATTACATTATCATATAGCCATTTTGCTATATTACCTAAACCTTCTAGTATTCCATTCCATAAACCAAGAGCTACATTTCCACCTGCTTCTGCTATTTTGTTATGAAAAAATGTTCCTATGCTCGAACATGCTATTGATATTACATTCCATAATTGCCTTACTTGTACACCAAAGTTCACTCCTATCATGTAGAATATTATATATGCAATATCTCCCCAATTTATTGTTGATATTGTTCCTACAAGGAAATTAAATATCGCATCTACTATTGAAGCAAAGTTAAGTGTTGTTACGAATTTTTTTAAAAATATTATTGCTGTGTTTAAACCTTCACCTAATGTGCTTCCAACTAAATTCCAATCTATATTTTCTATTCCACCGTTTATAAATTCAGCTATCCCTTTTCCTATATTTCCTGCTGTTTCCTTTATTTTTGTCCACGGTATTTTTCTTAATGATTCATTCAGTTTTTTGCCTATTTCAGCTCCAGCTTCATACCACTTGCCATCCTTTATTTTTTTTAAAAAAGCATTTAATTTAGTATCTACTTGTCCTAAATCAATATTTGGCATTACACTACCTGCTCCACCATTTCCTCCTGATCCCGAATTATCGTCTTGTATGTTATGAACTTCATCAATATCACCCGAATTTAGTGCTTTAGTTGCTTTTCCTGCACTTTTAGCACTATTGGCCATATTTGAATATGCTTTTGCACTTGCATTAGCAAATATATTAACTCCTGTGAGCGCATAAATCAAAGATTGAACCCCTTTTAACGCTTGATATACAAGATTAACTATGTATTGTATAACCGGTGCTAAAGTTGAACCTAGAGCGTATTTCATGTAATCTATGTTGGCACTTAATTGTTTTGCTTGTGAATTTTGACTAGATAACCACGTGCTTGCTGCACTTCTCAAAGTTGAATATATTGTTTGTAAACCAAACAGAGCTCCTGCGATTTTAAATATTTGCCCTAAACCCGCTTTTAATGAACTTCCCATTCCTCTTAAACTTCTTGTAATATTTTGTCCTGTCTTTGGCATCTGCTTAAATGCTGTTCCTATTTTTTGTTTGAAATTACTAAAAAAACTACTCAATTTGTTTTGAGTAGTTGCTGTCTTATTTGTTTCTTGATTTAATTGTGTCATTCTATTTTTTGCTTCACTTAGTTGTTTATTATACATTTCTATTTCTGTATATAACTTTTGTGCTTGACTATTTAATGATGTAAAATCTTTGTTTGATTTCAATGCATTATTAACTATTGTATCCATTACTTTATCATTAGGATTTATTCCTTCTGGAGTTACTCTTCTTTTAGTATCATCTACTATTTTATCTATTTGTGGATTTATCACATTTAATTTCAGTTGTCGGGCATTTATTTTTTCTTGTAAACTATCTATTTGTTTTTGTATTTGAGATATTTGCTTTTGTGCATCTTTATTATTAACTTTAATTGCTATTTTATTGTTTTCAGAACTCTTCTTTAAATCAAGCATTTTCTTTTTCATAAAATTAACTGCTTGGTGTAATTTGATTGTCATTGCTTTTGTATCTGCTTTTGAAAGAGTTTCTTGAACTTGTTTCATTTTTTCTTTTGTTGCAGGTACTATTTTATTTAATTCCTTTAATGCTTCTTCAATCTTTGCAGTTACAATTATTTCAATTTCTTCTGCTGTCATTACACTTCCCCCTTTCTTGTTAAAGTTTTACGTTTTTACAACAAAAAACGTCAGAATTGATCTGACGTTTGGTTTTACATACTCATCTGATATTGCTCTTCTTTTAAATCTTGAGTATATATATTTGGTTTTTTAATAATTTTCATTTTATTTATTTTACAATTTCATTAAATAACGTTTCATATTCTCTTGCTTGTTCCGGTGTTAAATCTCCATCAATTCTTAATAAAGCATCTCTTTTAATATAAATATATTGAGAAAACATAGCTGTTGTAGAAAGTCCTTCTATATAGTTTTTTCTATTCTTCATGTCATTTTCGTTTTCAAATACTTCAATAGTTCCTCCTACAGGTTCATTTATTTCCTCTTCTGTAGATAATTCTTTATCTAAATTTGCATTTGTTTGTTTTATTCTTTTGTCTTCAAAAGTAATTTTAGAAGTATATTGTCCTGGTCTTCCTAGTAGTTTGTTTAGATCTGTTTCAGAGTTATAAATTACTACTTTACCTATGTTTGTATTTTTTTCTTTCATTTTGCTTATTATCTCTTCAGCTGTTTTTGATTTATTTTGAAGTACTTCCGTTGAACTACTTATATTACTTCTGTTATTGTTTTGATTAACTAAATATAAACAAATTCCTATACTTGCAATTATAACTATTACAATTATTGCTATTACGATTTTTTTATTATTGTTTCCTGATGCGTGTTTGCTCATCTTTTTCCTTTCAAAATGTGCCATAATTGATTCTCCTTTCGTTCAATATATTAAGAATTATATCGAACGAAGTCGAATAAATCAATATTAAATTATTGACATTTTTCGACATTTTTATCCTTTAAATAATCTTCTTTGATCTTCTAATGTTTGCTCTTGTTTATCTTCAAATAATTCTTTGTAATTATCTCTAATCATTATTATTTCTGCATTCTGATTCATACAATCGCCTGCGATTAATTTATTAGTCACCGCTTCTTGTAAATCTATTTCTCTTCTCAAATCGTCAAAAATTTTAACTAAGTGAGTTTGACAGTAAATATTTATTTCTGAATATCTGCTATTCCAAAATTCGGACGGCTTCATATCGAAATAATACGCAAGTGGTTCTATCGCATATATTAAGTCTATTAAATTGTTAGTGTCTTTTATATTTTGTATTATATCGTTTAATCCTTTTAACTTTAAAACTCTTGTTCTATTATCTTGCCTACTACGTTTTCTGCAGATTTCTCTACAATCTTGTCTAAGTTTAGTGTAGATAAAGGATTTGTTGTTATTTCTTTCAACTCTTTCTTTGTCATTTTCTTTTTGAAAAAACCCTCATCATTCAATGCCTCTGCAATCTTTTCATATAAATTTTTAATTGTCATTCCTTCTTTTCTACATTCATCTATAAAATCATAAACTTCATCACTATTTATAAATGCACTTTCTCCATTTTCTAATTCTGCTATTTTAAATATTATCTTTGATAAAGCTTCCATGTTTAATATAGAATATGCTTTAATAAAAGCTTCTTCAAAATTTTTATTCTTAAGTAGATTAGCTATATCTACTATTTTTCTTGTTTTTAGTACTAAATTAATTGTTTTATTTTTCGTTTCTATTATCATTTATTTTCTCTCCTTTGCAAAAGAGAGAAGGCTATAAAAATATGCCTTCCCTTAAATTTTATTAATATTTTGTTAAATCTCCTTCAATAGGATATCCGTCTGTTTCTACTACTTTTGACTCTTTATATACTCTCATTGTGTCTTTTATAAAGTCTCCATCATTCATTTCTTGTCCTGCTATATCGACAGTGCATTTTACTGATTGAACTAATGGTTTGTTAGCAACTGATGCTGTTGTCTCTGGATATTCTAAAAATAAGAATATTGTTGTGTCTGCATCAGCTATAGCTTGAATAGCTTTATGTGTTTCTTGTATAAACATCATTTCTATATCAACAGTTTCTGCTTTTCTTTTTCCTTTAGCCATTCTTTCTTCTTCTAAATCTAATGCACTATATGTTTGTCCCTCTTTTAAAGTTTTTAATTGTCCCACTTTTTGTACATAACCTATATCTGTTCTTTCTCCTGTTAGTGTTGTTGCATAAGACACTTTTGCTTTCATAGCAACTTGTGGTGTTGTTGTTTTTGGTGTAGCTCCTGCCATTTTAAAATCCTCCTTTTTTATTTCAAATTAAAAGAGGCCGTTATTGAATTAAAACGAACCTCAAAAGTTATTGTTATACCGTATTTTTGCAGTATTTGTTCATATACTGTAGGACTGGTATTTGTCCTTGTAAAATTAAGTTCTTGAAGCTTTTTATCAACTTCATCTGTCATTTGCATTGCTTGGCGTTGTTTTTCATTCCAACAAGTTATTGATATTTGAAACGTAGATTTGATTGGAAAACCGTTTTCAGTTAGATTTACTGATTTTAAAGCTGTGTGCAATTCCAAGCAAGGAAACTTACTCGTTGTTGTTGGATTTGTTAGTATTTGTTTATATTTCAATGGTTCTAGCTTTTCATATACTAAATCACTAAACTCTTTTATACTTAAATCTTTCATTACTTACATACCTCCTTCAACATTTCATCTAGTTTCTTCTTGACAATTTCTGTATTTTCATTTCTAGTTTTAAATTCAGCATCGCCTAGAAAGTGATTTGCCCTTGAACCAACCGCTACATAGAATTGAGTATTTCCTATTGTTGTGATTGGAAAATTCAAAGATCTACCTACTTTATGCACGGGTATATACCACTCAGTGTAACCTGTTTCCAAAAAGTGTTTTGTCTTACCAATATGTTCTTTTTCAGCATATTGACCTGTTCCAAAATATTCAAACCACAAATATGATTGCCCATTTTCAGTCATAAATTTGGAAGGATCACAATAGACCCTTCCTTTTACTTCTTTAGTTGACATATCAATCATTTCTACTAATATTCCGTTTTCATTATGACCTTTTTCTAATCTTATTGCACAACCTCTAATGTTTTTTAGAATATCTTCTGTTGCTATCTTTACTGTTTGTGGTAATCTTTGAATTATAGCATTTATATTTTTAAAATTATGTTTTACCTTTATATTACAATCAAAGCTTATCATTTTTGCATTTTCTCCATTCTATATACATATGTATTTCCTATTTTATTTTTATCTAATACTCGATATTCAGGAATAAACTCCTCTAACTTTGAAACATCTTCAAATGATATTCCATTGCCTTTTTGTATCTCATAATCTCTTGTACTTCTACCTTTATAAATGCTATAATCTACTTCTCCTGTAGACTTTTTATCTAGTTCATTCACATCTTGTTGCATGTTTAGCCAAGCTGTACCTTTATACTTCCATATTTTCTCTGTTTCTCCGTGATTTTCTATTTCTTCGTATTCTGATATATGTATTTTTACTAAGTCTCGTAATAACATTATCTAATCCTCCTTAATCCTGATTTAATAATGTCATTCCTTAATTTTTCTATAATATCTTCAAATGATGTTGAAATAGAGCCCTCATTTCTACTTGTTAAACCTTCTGCTCCTCTTGTAAGATAAATAGCTTTTGTGGCTTTTTTTATGTATGGAAATAACTTTGTATCATTCTTTTGTCTGTTAGAAATATCAGATGCAATAGAACTAATTTCTTCTAATATTTGTTTTAACACATTGGCGTCACCTCTATAATTAGGACCTAAGTCATTTATTATTTTATCTATATTATCATCCATTTTCTATTGCCTCCTATTCCTAGGCCATTGAAGTAATTGTTACTATTCCTGCTTTTTTAGCCTTATTTGCTGAATCAACTTCAACAACTACTATTTTTTGTCCTGTTGTTGCTGTAATTTCGTCTGTTCCATTCCAAGCTGTATATCCAGATGTGCAAACTGCATCATATTCTGGCATTGTTGGATTTGCAGCTGCTTTATATTTATAACTATTTCCAGATGTCAAAGCTGGTGTAATAGTTATTTTTGTTTTTCCAGTTGATGTTCCTGCTTTTGATGTTACATTTAATTCAGCAAGTTTAGCATCTGTTACATAGAATATTGTATCTTCCATTAATGCTTTTGTTCCTTTGTATAAGAAATCTTCTAATGCTACTGCATCATCAAACGGTACTTTTTCTGCTCCATATTCTGATACATAGAATGGTTGAGCAATAGCTCCGTCCATCATTACAACAGCTTTTACGCCGTCAGGTAATCTTGTTGATTCATAAACTCTAACAGAGTCATACATACCAATAGCTTGTTCTTTTGGATCTGTTCCATTTGGTAAATCATCAAGAATTTTCTTCATTCCTTTTCTATATTCGCTATCTACTACAATAACTAATAAATCTGACTCTATACCATCGATAAAGTCATTCTTCAAAGTTCTTGCTTTTTGTAATAAAGTATCAATTGTATCTTGTATATTATCTTTTGCAGAAACTTCTGTTCCTTCTAATACTTTTGCGAAAAACTCTCTATCTAAGTATCTTATAATAGCTGATTGATGATTTACTTTTCTTTTTTCAGCCATGCCATCAATGCCGTAAAGTTTTACGTCTTTCCCTTGTAATTCTTCTACAATTTCTTTATCTGTATCAATAACAACTTTTACTGGTTTAGCTTTTATTTTATCACCTTTTCCAGCAGCTCTTGCAGTACCTTTATCCTTTAATTCTGCATTTACAAATCTTTTATATTCAATTACTCCACCTTCTGGATTTCCAGAGCCGTTTTTAGCTTTTATTTGTTCTGATACTGCTCTTGAAGCAACGTTTTCTAGTACTCCACTTAATACTTGTTTTAAATTATCCTTTGTTTTTCCATCTTGTAGCATTATATTTAATGCTTCTTGTGTAATTTCTCCCATTTTTAATTCCTCCTATTTTTTAATAACTTGATCTAGCTATTGATTTATTTTTTTCATTATCAATACCTAACTTTTGGGTTGGAGTATCTTCTTTTAGCCTTTCGTTTACTACTTTTTCAACAGCCTTATTAAAAGCATTTGAAACTTCTTCTATTTTTGAATTAATTTCTTCTGCTTTTACTGTTTCAAAATTAAAAAAAGTCAATAACGATATGTCCAACCCTTTTTCACTTGCTATTCTTGTTGCTTGTTCTTTTAATTTATAAGCATTTAATTCTGCAAGTGCTTTTTCTTTGTCTGTTCTTTCTTTTTGTGCTTGATATTCAAGCTTTTGCTCTTTGTTCATTTTAGCTAATTTTTCAGCTTCACTTTTTTCGCTGTTCATTATTTCTTCCCAGTTTGTTTTGGCTGTATTTATAGCTTTTTGAACTCTTTTATCAAATTCTGCTTGATTTTTTCCATCCTTTAGAAAATCGTCAAACGTTACAGGATTATTATTTGCTCCTGTGTTTGTGTTGTTTGCTCCCGCTGATTCATTACTTGCCCCAGTATTAGCATTGTTTGGATTATTTCCTTGTTCTTCCATTTTTTACTCCTTTTGCCCCAGCCATTGCCTAAGCCCCAGCCATTGCGTTTTATATTCTGTTGTTCTTTATAGCCTACAATCAGTAAAAAGGCATAAAAATAAGAGTTAGTCGACTTAGCTCTTTAAATTGGTATATAGGTTAGGATTTGCACCTAACATGAAAGTTTCTCTTCTCGGCTACATACTTCCTGCAGAAAGTTGATGTATTTTAACCTAGCGTCTACTATTTTCCACTTTGTCAGTGTCTATTCCGCCACTATATACATATATAATATTAAAATGTTAATAACTTATTTAGTTGCCATAAAATACTTGTTTTCCATATTCTACTGCTACTTCGTGTTCTATCTTACACCCTCTTGCTTTTTCCCAACCTTTCATAAAATATAAAGCATCAACTTTTCCTATGTATCTTATAGATTGTGATAGCATATATATTGCTATATCTTCATCTGCTGGTGCATTTTCAAATACTGTATCTATAACTTCATTTCCTTCATCTTGCAATCCTTTTACTAACTCTGCTCTTTCTTCTCTTATTTGTTCGTTTGTTTTACCTTTCATAGGTTGACTAATCATTATTTTCATTTTTTAATTTCTCCTTGTATAATTTATTTATTCTTTTTCTGTTCCCAAATACCTTGATAAACTTCAAATTTCACTGGTTCTATAATTAATGGTCTTAGTATTGTAATTATAGTAAATATAATCCAATACCAAGTTGGCATTTGTAATTTAATACTTAATATTAAAACTAATAACCACATATTCTCACCTTCTTTCTACAATAAAAGCACCTACTATTTTAAGTAAGTGCTTATTTTTCTAATTCCTTTTTTAAATATTCTTTATATTCTTCAAAACTATTCCATTCATCATAATTAAACCCTAATGGTCTTTTACCATTTTTCTCTATATACTTATGAATTAACTCTTTTACATCATTTGGTATAATCATTGTATAACTTCACTACCTTTTCTTTAATTTCTTTCAACCCAGATATACTATTAATTATATCTAATGTATCTTTGTTATTTGTTAAATATGCTGACATTATATTTGCAGACAGCTCTTTTTCTATCCTTGTTACATCTTCAAGCCAATATTTGCTTGAATGATTATAGCTTCCTGATATTTTACTATTTGTTATAGCAGAAAAAATATCACTTAATGTCATATTATCTTCATATTTATTACTAGATAACATTTTGATATATTTATCTTCATCTATATCTATTTGCAATCTTGTTCTTCTTAATTCGTTATCTATATTTAATTTATCAGATATATTATTTCTTATATCTATCATGTGTATAACTTCATGGCTTAAACTTTCTGATAAATCATAATATTTAAAATCTGGATGTGTTGGGTTGATGTATATTTTGTTATCATATATACTATATCTCATTGGAACATTTAAATTATTTTTTATTTCTGTATTATCACTTGTCAAATATTTATTAAATAATCTTTTTACATTAGAATTTAATTTTGTATTACTTAATATTTGTTTTACTTCTTTGCTGATTTTAGGTATATCAAGATTATACTCTGTTTTTTCTTGTTTTTCAACTGGTGGTAAGTACATTATCATACTTCTGCAAAAATGGAATCCATCATCAATTGGAGGACAATTTAAACCAATAACTAGTCCATAACAACGACATTTTACTATACTATCATTAGTTTTGCTATATCTTTTAAACTCATTCCAATCGTGTATGTAAAATTCTTGATTATCCAAACTTTTACACATTTGAGTTTGTCTTTCATCACTAATTCCTATAAATCTAACTTTTGTATTATTTTCTGTTACTGACTTTATACCTTCAACTTTTGACAGATTATTTAATCCTATCATTTGTAAATCCATTGCCCCTGATATTTTATCATTATTTATATTAAGCTTTTGATTATTTTGTCTATTTATTATCGTTTGAAACTCATTAGAATCGATTTCTAGGTCTTTTTGTTGTTGCATATTTAAAATTACTTGTTTATATATTTGTTGTGTATTATATCGTATTGTTGCTTCAATGTATTGTTTCCAATTAAATCCACTATAATTTGGTTGATCTAATAATGCAAGAAATAAAGCCATCGGAATCATTGATGGCTTTTTCTTTTTATTTACTTCTTGTTGGCCTTGCTTATAGTAATAATTTGCATCTTCATACATTATTTGTTTTTCTTGTTTTTCAAGTTTGTTTTGTTCTTCTATATATGCACTATAAATTAGTAATTCTAATATTTCACTATTATTTACTCTTGTTCTTTTATAAATATTGTTTGCTAATACAGTAAAATAGCTATTATTCTTTAATAAGCCTTGTTCTTTCCATTGTTCAATATATGTATTAATTCTTCTTTTAGTCTTATTATCAGCAATATTATAAATATTTTCTGATGTAAAGTTAAACGTATCAAATATTTCTTGAAGTTTATTTTGAGTTTGTCTGCTTATCCTTTGATAGATTATTTTCATTTTTTGCATCTGTTGGTCGTGATACTTCCATATTTCCACTTATATCACCTACTTTTCCATTAATGTCATTGGGTTGATTAGGTTCTTCTATTTTCGCCATGTTTTCTAAATTTTTTTGAATATTCTCTTGGTTTTGCTTGTCCATTTCAGCAAGTTCTGACTCTGCATCTAATCCAAATGGTAAATGACTTATAATTGATTTGTCACTTACTAATCCTCTTAACTTTAACCAAGCATTTGTAAGGCTTTCTGTATCTGTAGGTAAATTACGTATTAATATAACATCTATATCTCTAAAATCATATTCTTTACCTTTTTTTAGATTTATTCTTTCTGTTATCATTTCCCACATTCTTAAATATTCTTTTCTAAATAAATGATGTGCTTGTTGTAATACTTGTTCTAAAGGGAAAAACTTCTTTTCTAAGGCTGCTGCATTGTCCGCATCAGTGAAACCTTGATCTGTTACATTCGGTACTCCTGAAATCATAAGAGCCATATCTATACATGTTTTTTTATGATTTTCTGATGCAGTATCATTTATGTCCTTTATGATCCAGTCTATGTCGCCTTCTTTGTCTGGTGTATAAAATACTTTAGCATTAAGAATAGCTTCATCCTCTTGCACTCTTGCAGGATTTTTTGTCATTATTGTTTTTCCATTTTCATCCTTTTGTTCTTCACCGTTTTTATCTAGTAGTGGTGTTAAGGGCTCATTATCTGGTGAAAATCCCGTTACTTTTAATTTTGCATTATCGTTATAATCAAAAATGTTTGCATTATTTTCAATTACTTTTTCATTTTTGTTTATTAGAGTCATAACATTTTCAAAAAAAGCCATTCCATAAGGGTTTTCTACAGCAAAGCAAGGCAAATCAGTCCATCTTACGGGTTTATTGCTATCATCTACTTCTTCAAACTTATATTCAGCATTTTCAGTAATAACCTTCTTTTCTATTCCATCAACAAATTGTTTTTTATAGTCTTTTGTTATTATTTCTAAATGTGTTTCAATTCCACCTGTTGTTGTATTTTCATACCAACACCTTAATAATCCTACTTTTGTGCTTGGTACATCATAGTTCCATATTGCAACTGCGTTCAAACTAGAAATATTGGCATATACTTCTTCATTGCTCTTGTTTTCATATACCAATCCATAGCACGCTCCTGTAGTAATATAATCAAGCACACAATCATAAAAAAAGCTACCATTGTCATTATATTTTGCAATATAATCAATAATAGCTTGATAGTCTTCTGGATCATTCTTCTCTCCAAAAATCCTTTTAAATATTCTATTTAAAATTCCTTTTTGAGTTTCATTTATGTTCTTAACTTTAAATTGAGGCTCTTTTCCTCCAAAATATCCACTTGCAATAATACTTATATAATATTCAAGCGCAACAACAACATCCTTTTGGTCATATTTTCTTGTAAATCTATCTTGCAAATATCTTCTGTGCATAAATATTGGCATTGCTTTTCCCCATAACGCACTTATATTTTGATTTACATTCGTTTCACTTAAAAACTCATCTTTATATTGTATTTTTTCTACAAAACTCATTATTTTTCTCCTTTACATTATACTGTTATATCCAAATTGTAATTTCTTTTGATTTATGTATTTTTCTACTGCATACCTCATTGCATCCATTAAATGGTTGAAATCATCAATTGGTTTATTTATTTTATTTCCAAATTTATCCTCATTCCAAGTATAGTTGCTTATTTCTGTTATAAAATTCACACATTTAGGATGTATTATTATTTCAAAATCTTGTATAAATTGAATACCATTATTTATACTGTCCTTTCCTTTTAATGCACTTGTTATTCTTCTTAATCCTAGTCCATAAAGTTCATCAATACTTTTAGGTTCTGCACTATCTGCTGTTATTTTTTCTTTGCTATATCCCATTTGATTTATTTTCTCGTATATTGCTTTATTACTCATTCCTTTTTGGTACATTTCATCAAATACATATATTTTCTTGTTTTTTAAATCTATTGCACCGCAAAATAGTGCTGTTGGGTCATTTGTATAACCAAAATCCAACCCAAAAGCACTATCTAAATTTCTAATCATATTTAAATCAAATTTTTCTTCTTTCCAGTTTTCATACACTAATCCATCTACAATACCCCAATTTCCTAATCCTGCAACTTGATATCTTCGTGGATTATTTTGTTTCATTCTTTCAAATACTTTTTTATCTGCCTCATCTAACCATTCATTACACATATAATTAGTTGTCATAGCTAATATGTCATTATCTTGTACATCAAAAAATCTTTTCTTTATCCAATGATGTTCGTTCCAAGGATTTAATGTTATTGTTATTTGTTTGAATAATCCTTCTGGAACTTCTCCTCTTATTGATTCATCTATTACATCAAAATCGGCTTCTTTCGTTATTTCGTATGCTTCTTCAATCCATAACCAACATAAAACACCAATATCTACTGATATTGATGTTACTTTTAGTGGATCATCTAACCCTCTAAAATATATTTTCTGTCCTGTAGGTTTGTATGTCATTTCTAATGGGCTTTCTTTTATTTCCCAGAAATTATCTACTTGTAATCTATGTATTGCCCATTTTAATTCTGTAAAACAACTATCTTTTAATGTTCTAAATGTTTTTCTAATTACAAGTGTATTAGCCTCTTTGTATTTCATCATATTTGATATAATCCATAAAGCTGTTGTTTTAGATTTCTTACTAGCACGACTTCCTTTGCATACTCTATATCTGCATTTACAATGCCAAAACTCTGCATATCCTTTTCCAACTATACTCTGTAAAGATAATTTATTTACATTTTGTTGTGTATTTTTATTATTTATTTTATTCAGTAAGGTCATCTGTAATCACCACTGGTATGTTTCCAGTTACAGCTACTTTTTCTTTGAATGTTCCATATCTTTTACCTAATAATTCAGCACACTTTGTTCTGTCTTGTAAAGAGGCATCTAATCCAAATTGGTCTTTTTCTTCCCCACGCATTACTTTTGTTAAATATTGTAATACTTCATCTTGTGAGGCTATTCTTTGGTTTTCTTTTTCTTGGAGTTTTATCTTTATAAATTTGTCTAGTTTTGACAAGTTTTGCGAACCTATTCTATTAAGATTTTTCCCTTTATAGCCAGCCATTTTACAAGCCTCTGTTGCGTTTGCTGTTTCTACATAATAATCAATAAATCTTTTTTGCATCTCTGTTAATAAATTGTATTCTTCTTCTATGTTTTCATTTTCCATCTGCCTCACTTCCTATCTGTTTGTATTTTTCTGCTAAATATTTTAATAGCTGTACTTTACTAAAGAAATCATCTTGATAAACATATTTTAACACTTTTTCACCTTTTCTGTTTGTAGTTAATTCTTTAATATATACAACATATTTATTACAATATTTTTCTAATTTATCTGAATAAAATTGAATTGTATCTATTTTTATATCTATTCCTTTATATCTTATTGCAAATAATAATTTATTTATGTTTTGATTTACGTTCATCTCAATATACACCTATCCTTTATCCTGTATGGACATCTAACTATTTGCTTATCTAAGTCTATAACTTCTAAAAAAGAACAGTTTTTGCACTGTTTTGGTAATTGTACATTTATTAATTTCTTTTTCCATTTATCTTCGCTAGTTTCTTGTGTTTCTATCATCTCTATTGTTCTCCCACAGTCATCTAATTTACAATTTTTGCATTTCTGTCCTTGGACTGAACATACTTTATTATCTTTTAAACATGGTTCCATAAGCTTATTCCTCTTTTGTACATTTTGTCGTTCCGCTTTGTGTTATCGTTATTCCATTACAATCTTTTATTTTACATCCTTTACATTTCTTTTCTAAATGTTCTTTTATTAGTTCTTGTGTTGTGTACATAATATCAACTCCTTTTTTATTTTCTTTTTCGACTTCCTTCGACAGTATTTTCATTTTTCTATTGTTATAATCGCCTTAAAAGGAGGTGATTATGTTGGGTAGTAACATACATATTGATATGTCTGGTTTAGAAAAATTCGCAAAAAAAGTAGACTCTATTTCTGGTCAAAGAAAAGTGCAAATGCAAGAACTTTTAACTGATAGGTTTATCTCTTCTCATTCTAAATATAATAATTTGAACAGTTTTATGTCTGCTTGCGGTATTCATACTGCTGAAGAATTTAAAGCATTTCCTGATGATGCAATGGATAGTTTTGTTAAATCAAATACTAAATTCTCTTCTTGGAAAGAAATGCTAAGTTCTGCTGGAGCAGAATATTATAAAGAACAACTAGGCTTATAATTTAATATTTGTTTTATTTAACGAAAGAATTAGTTCATTTGCTCTTTCTAGTAAATCTACTAATTCTTTCGCTTTCTTTATTTCCTCATCAAAATTTGATTTTACTTTTACTTCTATTTCGCTTACCATATCTATTCCTCTCCTTTACTCTTTGTACTAGGTATAAGCACCCAAATTAAAAACCACCCCAAAGTATTAATTGGAATGGTTGTATCTAAAAACTCCATACATGGAATATTTAATATATCTAAAACCCAAATTATTGTTAGTATTGCTACTCCTAATTTATACATATTTAACCTCTTTTCTTTTTTATAAACACTACAAAAAAGATAATATATCGACCATCTTGCGTTACTATTACTAGCCGAGCATGGAACACTTTACAATATATTATCTCCTTTATACTATTTATAAATTTGTATTTTGCGTCTACCTATTCCGCCACTACATATTAAAAGAGCTAGCTATACTTATATAACTAACTCTTCTCTTTTAAGGGGTTCTTTAATTTGCATCTTTTCAATTGTAATTATATTATATTAGAAACGTAATTGAAAGGAAGTATTAGCGAAATTTTAGCGAAGTTTTTACTCCGTAATATTAATTACTTCTAACATGTTGTTAAAAGCATTGTCTCTGTAAGTCTGTAATTGTTTTATAGATTTATGTATTTCAAAATTGCTAAAGTATTCTCTTTCTACGTAATCCCATTTTGCTTTTTTCATATAATATGTTGTAACTACAAATTCCTCATCTTTTGATAGTTGATTTAATAAATTTTTTACTCTTACAATTTGCTTATCTAATCTTTTCTCTTCCGCTTCACACTCTAATATTTTTCTCTCTAAAAAAACTCTATTTTCCTTGTTTATATGAATTTCTTCTTTACGATAATTCATTGCTGTGTTTGCTGTAGTATCAGATACTTTATTTGTATTGCTATGTATACTATCATATGCTTGTCCTGCTAGTTGCATATTTTCTATTATTTCCGCTTCTGTATCTTTATATACTGTCCCTGCATATTGTAATCTTTCTTCATATTCTTCTCGCTTTAGTTGTATTTCTGTTTTCTTAGCTTCATTTTTTAGATGTTCTCTTAACATCTTTTCTATATCTTCTTTTATGTATTTCAATCTTTTGTACCTCCTAACCTTCCTATACTCTTATAACATCTATCGCATAGATCACATACGTGTTTTCTTTTATTGTATTCTTTCTCTACATAAATTTTATTTAGTGTTTTATCTTTATAGCTTATTTGTTTTCCACAGTTGTCACAATAGTATGTGTATTCTTTTTTACTTTCATTTGTAAGTCTTTTCATATTCACTCCTATTCAAATTTATATTTATTCAATACATTGTTTACTTCTGTATAATCAAACATTTCTTCATTTTTATTTTGAACTTTATCTTTATAATAATTAATTTCTGAATCTATCTCTTTTATTAAATCTGTATCTGCAAAGGACTTTTTTTTAAGTAGTATTTGTTTAATAAAATGCGGTTCTTCATTATAATTAAATCTATATCCTCTATGGTAGTATCCATCATTTTGAGGTTTATTTACATTTACTTCTGTTAAAAGCTCATTATTGAATAATTCGAAGAACGTTTTATTTTCATTTTTGGTAAGGATTTGTATTAAATCCTTACCATCTTCACTATAAAATATAATATATGTTTTATTACTATTGTAGACAATACAGAAATAAGAAATTATATCATCTTTTTTCATATTGTTTTGTATTTCTAACGGAGTAACTTTTAAAATGTTATATATTTTCAGAAAGTTAGTTCTTTCATTTATTAATTCTTTATATTCATCTTCATACATAAATTCTTTCATTATTTTTTACCCCACATTTCTTCAAAATTCATATCCGCTTCTATTTTGTCTAAATCTAAATTATTTGTTGTTTCAGATAGCTTTGCATTACTTGCATTAAATTCTGTATCAATATCTCTTTGTATGTCATCTATATTAAATTCTTCAAATTCTCCAAAATTTTTATTGTATTCTTTTACTGCTTTGCTAAATCTGTCTTTTGATTTCATTGTTTCAATATTGTTTTCTAAGTTTCTTATCTCTTTTTCGTATTTTTCTTTTGCTTCTTTAAATCTATTTACTATCATTTTTTGTTTTTCTATTTGTTCTTTTAATACATTTATTCTTTGTTTAGTTGTAATTGTTTGTTCGTAAACCTGTTTAGCTCCTTGCTTATCTTCTTTATTTTTACAAATCTCAAAGCATCTATTTAGCTTGTCCAGATTATTTTCATTTTTCTTTAATTCTTCTTTATATGTATCTAATGCACCTGTAGCATTATAATAGCTCTCGTTTAATTTTCTTAATGATTGTTTTTGTCTTTCTAAACCTTCTTCTACTTTTTCAATATTGTCTACCTTTACTATTTTGTTAAATAATCTATCCCATAAAATTTTAATTTTTGTTGTTTTTTTCATTTACATTACCTACTTTCTTTTATATTTATTTTTTCTCCTAATTTTAAAATTCCATTAATAACCATATAATCCATATAATTATTCCTATACTCGCAAGTATTATAATTGCAAATATTGTCCAATTGTACCATTTCCAACCATCATAAAATGGTTTGTTTATTTTTTCCTCTTGTTTAGCTTCATCAAGAATCTGGTCAACCTCTTCTTTTGTATATCCTTTTTCTTCTAATGCCTTAACTATATCTTGTTCAGTTACTTGGTCTTTATCTTTAAATATTTCACTTAACATATAATATTGAAATATACTATTTGTTATTGAATAACTACGTCCTGTACTATAATTATTGTAGTATGTAGGATTGCTATTTATTATTGTTATTCCACCTGCATTTTCTTTTGGCTTTACTGTTTCATGTTTTATTGTAGTTCTACTGCTACTTGTATCTTTAGTTGTTGTATATGTTTTACCTGTACTTGAACTCTTAGTTGTACTTGTTTTTGGTGTGCTTGATTTTGCATTTGAATTTGATTTTGTACTGCTTGAACTTTTAGGTGTACTTGATTTTACGCTAGTACTTGATTTTGTGCTACTTGAAGTCTTTGGTGAACTTGATTTCACACTTGTGCTCGTTCTCGGTGTGCTCTTAACTGTTGTATGTACTCTTGCTAATCCTATCGTCGGAATTACTATCACACTTATCATTATTATTACTAATATACTTATTTTTAATATTTTATTTTTCATCTTTATTCCTCCTCTACTTTTTCTACTAATCCTGCTTGAATTAAGTCATATAAAATTATTACTGTCTCATCATCATCTAAAGTATTATACGGTGTAAATATTATTTTTCTATTCCACATATTTATTGTTAAAGTTCCACTTTTATTATGTAATTTTCCTCTTTCATCATCTTTAATAAAGTTAAAATCTTTCCATGCTTTTATTAAATCTACATCTTTTTTAATTCTTAACATCTTCTACTTTCCTTTCAAAATATTGTTTCCAACATTCTTTATCTGTTCTTACATTACACATTTTCTCACAATCTAAATATTTTCCTTCACTTTCAAAAGGACAATATGTTATATTTGAAATGTATTCTGCCATTAAATCTATTATCTTATCTTTCTTTTCTATTTCTTTGTTTCTGTTTATTAGATTTTCTATGGCTTGTATATCATCTACTGTTATAGTTACATCTATTGGTCTTACATATTCCATATCATTTATAATATCTTTACTACACTCTATAAATTCTTCTAATATCTCTATATCTTCTTCCATTTAGACCTCCTTACACATATCTTTTGCATTGCAACCATCACAAGGATTTTTTCCACTATTTATTAGTGCCATAATCATTGCTCCTGGCATTTTACAATTTTCTTTTACATAGCCTTGATTAATAGCTAAATTTTTTAATGTATCTTCCATTTCTACACCTCAACTTTCTCTACACACTTTAAATCTTTTCTAACTTTAGCATGATATATTCTTTCATTCATAAGATTTTTACAGCTTTCTAGGTTCTTTATCCCTTGCCCTAATTCTGCATATACACCCTTTTTTATCATAATGTCCGCTAAAGGTTTTATTGTTCTACATATTTGCAATTCATCTTTTATTAGTCTTCTATCTTCTCTAACTTTCTTTAAATTGTTGTAAAATTTACTTCTTTCAACAACATTTAAATTTGCTAATTCTACTTCATGCAATAAATCATCTTGCTCAGCTTCTTTTGTTGCTAATTCTTTATTTAGTTCAGATATCCTTGTATCTACATTTTTTAATATTTCATATGTAATATTAAGATCACTTATGTATTTATTTATCTTTTCTTCTATTTCGCGTTTTATTGACATCTTTTGTTTTCTCTCCCTTCACTCTTTTCTTTACACTCTTTATAAAACTTTTCACATTCCCCCACCATAGCCAAATTACTGCTATTTCTAATAATACTGTTAATATATCTTGTATATTCCACAGTAGAATTGGTCTAAATAGGTAGCCGAAAAATGTTTCTATTAGTATGTATTTCATTCTTTCCCCTTTTTAATTAAGTTTTTCTAATTGTTTATTTAATTCTCTTATAGTTTCCTCTTCAAAATTGTATCGTTCTTCATTTTGTTTTTTCAAATTATCTATTAATTGTTTTTTACTTTTTCTTCTTGGTTTTTTATTATTTTTAATCATTTGTATTTATCCTCTTTTCTGCTATTTTTAAATAAGCTATATATTTTCTTAATTGTTTATTATGAACCTTCTTTTTAGATTGTATTTCCGCTATACAGTGTTTTATAAGATTTATTTCTTCTTGTAATTCTATATTAGATGCACTATTTATTTCTTTTGCTAATCTATAGCCTTTTCTACTAGAACTACATATTACTACTCGTTCTTTCTTTAATTCACTTATCTGTCTTCTTACTTCTCTATCAGACTGCCCTGTTTCATTTACTAATTGTTCTCTTGTTTTGTAAGAAGTTGCAGATAAATAGTTTTCTATATCTATCATTTTTTATCCTCCGCTTCTTTACTGTTTTCTTCTAATCGTTTCTTTCCATTTACAATATCTATTAAAACTTTTATTTTTTCTTTGTCGTCTAGTTTTAATAATTGTTCTTTTGTTATAATCTCTATATTAATCACCTCAATTATAATTTTTAAACGTCATTGTTTTTTTATCGTATTTCAGTTTTATTGTTCCTGTTGGTCCATTTCTCTGTTTAGATATTATTATTTCTGTTTCTACTACTTTCTTTTCTCTTTCTTCGTCGTCAGCATATATAAAAAATATGTTATCTGCATCTTGTTCTAGACTTCCAGATTCTCTTAAATCTGCATTAGTAGGTCTTGTTCTTTTTAAACTTTCTCTATTTAGTTGGCAAAGTGCTATTACAGGTATATCTAAGTCTCTAGACATTAGTTTTAATTTTCTGCTTATTTCTGCTACTTCTTGTTCTCTTATGTTGTATTTATTTTTACTTTTTAACAGTTGTAAATAATCTATTATTACTAATCCGATATTTTGTTTTTCTTTTAATTCATATGTTTTTATTTCAATGTCCTGTATTGTTTTACTTTCTGTGTCAATTAATAGCTTTAATCTGGATAATTCATCTGCTATTATTGCTATACTCTTAAAATCGTTATCATTTAGCCATCCGCTTCTAATTCTGTGTGAATCTATGTTTGCTCTACTAGAGATTAATCTGTTTCCTAATTGTTTTCTTGACATTTCTAACGAACAAAAATACGTATTTACTCCTTTTCTTGATATGTTTTCTGCTATATTTAGAGCAAATGATGTTTTACCTACTCCGTGGTCTTGCAGCAATTATTGTAAATTCTTGTTCGTGCAAGCCATCTGTTACTTTATCTAATTCAAAGAATCCTGTTTTATATTTGTGATCATCTCTATTTCTATATTTGTTTTCTATATCCTCTAATGCTTCTATCATTACAGTCTTCATGTCTTCATTTGTAGTGCTTGTACTATTTGTTTTTATATTTGTTATTGTTTGTATTGCATTTTTCTTTATTTCTTCCGCTTCTTCGTTTTCTGATTGATACATTTCATCTATTAAAGTTCTTGCTTTTTCTATTATTTTTCTTCTAATGCTGTAGCTTTTTAGTCTTTTTATATAAAAATCTATATTACTTGATGTTAACGAATTTGACGTTATTTTTATTAAATAATTAAATAATTCTTTTTCATCTAAATCTTTGCTTTTTGCAATTTCTTTTACACTTAAAATCTCTATTGGTTTATCTTCTTGTTTTAGTTCTTTTATTAATTTAAAAACTAATTTGTTTATATTTATATAAAAGTCGTTCTCTTCTATATTTTTTATGTATCTATTACATTCTTTAAAAACTAACATACAACCTAATATATTTTCTTCTACGTCCTTTGAATATAACTTTTCAATTTCGTTTAACGTATTCATCATATTCACTAAAGTCTGTATTGTATGTTACTTCTTGTTTTTTACTTACTGTAGTTTTGTTAGCTTTTTTATTTTTAAATTCTCTTTGTTTAATTGTGTATTGTTCAAGTGTTTTTATTTGATTATTTACACAGTCATTTAATATTGTTTTTACATAATTCCATTTTCTTATATTATTTGATACCGCTTCTTCCATAGCTCTTATTATTAAATCTTGTTGCAATCCATCTTCTAAATATGAAAAAATGTTTTCGGCTACGTAAGGTGTTATTAATCCAAAGTTGTTATTATAAAAATCTATGATTTTTTCTTTTTCTTCTTCTTTTTTATTTATTATTATATTTATATTATTATCTTTTAAATTTTCTTTAACAGGGTCTTTAACTATACTTAAATACCTATTTAAAATTTCTTTAGTACCTTCTTTGTAAATCAGCTTAGATTTTATGTATCCATTGTCAATTAAATTTTTTATCAATGTTGATACAGTTGTTTTTGTAACGTCATACAAATCTGCAAAATATTCGTTTTTTGCCCAGCAAACCCCCTCTTTGTTACATAACGCTGTTATTTCTCCATACAATAACTTTGCTTTGTCTCTTAGGTTCTTATCATAGCGAACATTCGCAGGTATAATTGCAAAATAATTCGGTTCATCTCTTTCCATAAAATCCCTTCTTTCGTTTATTTAATATTTTTTATATATTAGTTTTTCTATGCACCAATTTGTTCCATAAATACCTTTTAAATAAGTTTCTGCTTTATCAGTATATAATTTACTGTTTAAACCATTATCTTGCTCTCTGTGGCAATTCTCGCAAGCAGTAAATATATTTTCTACTATTCCTAAGCCTCCCGCACTGCGAGGTATAAAATGTGCATTTGCCAAATTCCACGGCACTGTCTTTTCACAAAAGATACATCTATGGAAATCTCTTTCCCAAACTTGCAATTTTACTTTTTTTGATATTTCTGTTGCTTTAGTTTGTCTATGTTTCTTACCTTTTATTTTTCTTACTTGCTTATACTCTTTTAATTCACATTTTTTGCACTCGTTCACATTTACTTCCTGCTTACATAGAGAACAATAAAAATACTTTTTATATTTTCTGCTTTTTATTTTTAAATTTTTACAACTCATATTACCTCTTGCATTTCTCTGTAAATTATGTTAATATAATTACAGAGATTGCATTTATTTAAATGTTTTAATTTTTGAACTAGTATTGTTTCTGAGGCACTGCTAGTTCTTTTAATATGTTTAAAACAGTTTCTTCAAACTTTACAGCTTTGTTATATTGTTCTACTGTAAAAGCATTAAATTTAAGCCATTTGTTTACATCTAACATTTCAAAATATCCCTCTATTGTTTCTTGTTTAGCTGTCATTAAATATTCTGTTTTGTCGCCTTGTTTTCTTTCTATAACTCTACTTTTTCTTAACATTTAAATCCCCCCTTTCTAAATCTACCTTAACATGCGTTTTTCTCTAAACTGTACATTTTGAAAAATTATCTAATCATCATGTATCCAAATCCTGTTAAGAATGTACCTATTAACAATACTGCAGATACAATATCTGTTATTACTTCTCTCTTAGCTTGTCTTACTAATCTTTGCTCTCTTTTTGTCATTTGTATCACCTCTTTCAAATTTTTATTTTCTTCGACATCTTTTGACATTCTTTTTATTTTTGTATTGTTATAATTCTCTTGAGCCTGAACACCAGAAAGGTGGTGATAACATGACTAAAGAAGAAATTGCTTTACAACTTACACTTGCTAAATTACCTAGTTTACAAAAAACCATGCGTACTAATTCATATGATGATAATATAGAATATAATAAAGAACTTGGTATTCAAGTTGCTTCTTTATATACTACTATTTATCAAAATTTAAATTGCTTAGATGTTCAACATCCTAGTCTTGATGAATCTGTTTCTAAAATTCAAACATTTTAAAAGTATTACATAAATTTTTGATATGTATTAGCTATCTCACACATAGCTTTTACATTACTTATTATTCGTTCAGGCTCAACATTTAATTTACCTATATTAATATCTTTTTCTAGTAAGTCATTCATTCTATTTAATCTTTTTAATTCATCTTTTAAATATTCTCTTATCTCCATCTCCATCTCTATTTACTTTCCTTTCTCTCGACTTTTGAATCAATCTTAACTCCATGTTGTTGTTCAATTATCATCATTATTATTTTATTTATTTTTTCATAGTTCACATGTAATCACCTTCTTTCACTTTATTTTGTGTCGTGTCGCAATTATTTTGTTGCATTTTGCAACTCTTTTTGTAAAAAAAATTCTCCAAACTCTTCATCTGTTATCTTTAATTCAATAGCTAGTATGTTCGCTTCTTCTAAAGTCATCGGAACTTTATTAGCTACTTTTCTTCCTAATGTGTATGGCGTACAGTTTACTTTAGTTGCTAACTGTTGAAAAGTTTTTTGATTTTCAGCCATTCTCCCTTTGATTTTTAATGAATTTATCAACTTTATCACCTCCGTTGCATTTTGCAACTATAATATATATTTATTTTTCAATTTTGTCAATAGCATTTTGCAACTTTTTTTATATTTTTTTTAAAAAAACTTGTAAAAGTTGCAAAATATGTTATAATATCAATAAAGGAGGTTCTTTTTTTATGGAATCTATTTATACTTTAATTGGAAAAAGGCTAAAAGAAGCTCGAAAAGAAAACGGCAAAACATTGGAAGATGTTGGAAACAGAATTGGCGCACATAAAAGTACTATTCAAAGGTGGGAACATGGTAAAACAGAAAAAATTAATACTGCTATAATTGAAGTTTTAGCTAATTACTTTAATGTAAGTGCCGGTTGGCTATCAGGAAAAAATGTTCAAAAATATACAACAAAAGAACATATTGATAATTTAGGGAACATAGTTGTAAGTATTCCGTTGATTGGTACTGTGAAAGCAGGTTACAATTATTTAGCTCGTGAAAATATTATAGGATATATTGAAGTATCAAAAAGTGTTGTCAATAGTGGAGCTGAATGTTTTGCACTAAAAGTAAAAGGAGACTCTATGCAACCTGTTTTGTATGAAGACGACATTGTTATTATTAAGAGACAAGATGATTGTGAAGATGGTCAAATTGCTGTTGTGTTAATCAACGGAGACGAAGCAACAATAAAAAAAATAAAAAAATCCTCTTCTGGTATATGGTTACAACCATTCAACAACAATTATGATCCGCTTGTTTTTACAAACGATGAAATCGAAAGCATACCTGTTAAAATAATAGGTGTAGTTAAACAACTTCAAAGAGATTTTTAAAACAGGAGATTATTTATATGGGATTTAGATTTAGAAAGAGTATAAAAATTTGTAATGGCTTAAAGATAAATTTAAACAATAATTCTGCTAGCTTTAGTATAGGAACTAAGGGTGCGAGATATTCTATAAGTTCTAAAGGTAGAAAAACGGCAACTATAGGTATTCCTGGCACAGGTATCTCTTATTCTGTTAGTAATACAAATAATCATAAAAAACAAATAAATAACAATTATCGCAAGCCTCCTATTACTAAGTCATCTGCTCAAAAGATACTTAACAAAGGTCATAGATTAGTTGATGTTATCAATACAACTAGTACTCCACAAAAGTTTTTTAGTAGTATTGATGAATATAGATTGTTTCTTTCTGATTTAACAAATTATTATCAATTAGATCTTTTTAAAGGTACCTCTCCGGTAAAACAATTAAACAGTTTCAACAATATGCTTCCTGAAAATATTGATCTTTTTATAAAAAGATATTTCGAACATGTTAATTTAAAAATTATAAATTTTAAGACTGAAAATTCTAAAATAAAAGAAGCAAATATGTTTTTGCAAAACTTAGAGTTTTATAGTAATTACATGTCTGATACTAATATATTACTTTATCAAAACTTATATAATAATTTAATAGATGTACACAAGTTAAATATAAGAAAAATAAATCACATATTTTGTATTTTTTGTGGAAAACAAATTACAAAAAACAGTCTTTTTTGCACATATTGTGGAAAAAAGCAATAAAAAGAGAAATGCGTTCAAGTTTGCGACACGACACATTTCTCTATACATAAACACTATTGAAAGCGATTACTTTAATATTATATATTAAGTAACTTTCATTTTCAATAGTTTGTTAAACAAATTTATCAAAAATGGAGGTACTTTTATGAAATATGTAGCTTGCTACTGTAGAGTTAGTACAGACGAACAAGCAAAATTTGGCTTTTCTATACAAGCTCAAAAAGATGCTTTGGAAAAATATTGCAAAAAAAATGGATATAATTACGAGTTTTATATAGATGAAGGGATTTCTGCTTCTTCTATGAAAAAAAGAAAAGCATTGAACGAGATGCTAAATAAACTAAACTCTTTTGATATGATACTATTTACAAAACTTGATAGACTTTCGAGAAATGTATTAGATGCTAACAACATAAATAAATTATTAATAGAAAATAAATGTACTATGAAAGCTATTGACGAAGACGATGTAGACACTTCTACTGCTGACGGAACTTTTATATTTAATTTGAAAGTTTCTCTTGCACAAAGAGAAATCGAAAAAACGTCCGAAAGGATAAGATTTGTTTTTAGAAATAAACGTGAAAAAGGTGAAGTCACGTCTCGGAACAAGAAAATATCGGTTATAATGTTGTTGACAAACATTTTGTTATAAACAAAGAAGAACAAGGAAATCTAATAAATTTGTATAAATATTTAATAAATGTAAACGGAGACATTCAAAAAACTTATTCAAATTACTTTATAAATATTTTTTCAAATAAAGGACAAGATGCTATGTATAACTACTTAAGAGATACCGCTTATGTAGGCTTATATAAGTTGTATAGAAAAGATATATATTTAGAAAATTATATTCCTCGATTGATGAGCGATGATCTCTTCTATTCTGTACAAAATCTCTTAAAGAAAAAAGAAAAGACAAGTAAAGTTGTGCGCTCTTCTTCACTATTTTCCGGAATAGTATTTTGTAGTACATGCAAAAATAGAATGTGTAAAAAACAAGATAATAGGTCTAAGTCAAGATTAATACGATATGTTTGTGATAATGCTTCTAGAAGAAAAGTTGGTAGTATAGAATACAAATGTTGTAATCATAAGTTAATCAGAGAAGAAAAAATAGAAGAATATTTGTTAAATAATTTGAAAAATTTAGCTAAAAAATATATAGCAAAAAATTCTGTTGTTTCAGAAGTTAAAATTAATAATGATAATAAAAAATTGATTAAAGATATCGAAAGAAAAATTAACAAGCTTAAAGATTTATACTTAGATGATTTGATAAATAAAGATACATATAAATCTGATTATGAGAATTTAAACAAGCAATTAACTAGTTTAAAATCACAAAATTCTATCGCTGAAAAAAAGGATTTTACAAAATTAAAGGAATATATAAATACTGATATTTGTAAAATTTATTCTGAATTAAACATAGAACAAAAAAGAATGGTATGGATAAATGTCATAGATAAAATTTACATAGAAAATGGCGAAATTAAAGAGGTTATATTTTTATAACCTCTTTTTGTAATTGTTGTCCTTGTAAGCGTTTTAGAACTACTTCTATTCGTTCGTTTCAACTGGCGCTTCGACAGGACATACACCTGCACAAGTTCCGCATCCAATACATGCACTTGCATCTATTACATATTTTTCTTCTCCTTGTGAAATACATTCTACAGGGCATGCTGCTGCACATGCACCACAACATATACATTTATCTGTAATTTTATATGCCATTTTAAGTTCACCACCTTCCACTAATATTACTCTATATCGTCCTCTACAGTATCTGTTTTTTCCAATTTTTCTAGTTCTTCTAATTCTTTTTGATGTTCTTTTTCTTCTGGATCAATTTTATGTTTTTCTATATTTTTTATTATTTTTATATCTGAACAATCATACCTTTTATAAAAATAATCGTCTCCATCTTTTACTTTAACTTTAACTTTTTCTTTTAAAGTTTCTACTTCTTCTACTGTTCCCTCTCCGTCTTCTGTTTTCACAATTGCTCCAACTTTTGGTAGTCTTTTTAATTTTTCTTCATATACTTCTTGTTCATACTTTAAACAACACATTAATCTTCCACAATTTCCAGAAATTTTGGCTGGATTTAGTGATATATTTTGTTCTTTTGCCATCTTTATAGATACAGTTTCAAAGTTTCCTAAGAAAGAACAACAACACAATTCTCTACCACAAATACCATTTCCACCTATTCTTCTTACTTCATCTCTTACACCAATTTGTCTTAATTCAATTCTTGTTTTAAAAACACTTGCTAAATCCTTTACTAAATCTCTAAAATCGACTCTACCTTCTGCTGTAAAATAAAATAAAATTTTGCTATTATCAAATTTATATTCTACATCTATTAACCTCATATTTAGTTTATGTTTTTTTATTTTTTGTTCACATATTTTTAATGCTTCTGGTTCCTTTTTTTTATTTTCTTCGTATTGTCTCAAATCTTTTTTACTTGCTAATCTAATTACTTTTTTTAATGGATTTGCTAACTTTTCTTCATTTACTTTTTTATTATCTATTACTACTTTCCCAATTTCTTCGCCCATTGATGTTTCTACTATTACATAATCTTCTTTTTTTATTTGCATATTTTCTGGATCAAAGAAATATACTTTGCCTGGTTTTCTAAACTTGACTCCTATTACTGTCTTCATTTATCTCCTCCCAAATATTAAAAATCAAATAATCTATACTCATATCGAAATTACTGTTAGATTTTAATTTTCTTTTTACTATTTCAATTATTTTTATAATATTAATGTATTTAATGTTATCTTCTTTTGTAAGCCAATTATAAAAAACTGTAGTCATATAATCTAATAAATCTTCTATTTTATCTTTGTTTTTATATAATACATCTGCATTATTTATAATATCCAAAATATTATCTGTTTTTAATTTTTTTACTAATTCTTCTAAATTTTCATATTCATCAAAATTTTCTTTTATTTTTATGAACTTACTTATACTTCCAGATGCATTCTTTATCATGCCCTCTTTTATTTCTGCTTCATTATATTCTCTATATGCATATTTTTTTAATTCTTCATCTTTTAATTTGCTAAAGAATATTCTCATACATCTAGACTTTACTGTATTTAATATTTTACTTTCATTGGCTAATACTAAAATAATTATTACGAATTCTGGAGGCTCTTCTAGAGTTTTTAGTAAACAATTTTGTGCTTCTTTTGTCATTAAATCTGCATCATTTATAACATATACTTTTTTACTAGAAACAATTGGTTTTTCCAATATTTTTTCTTGCATTTGTCTGATTTGTTCTATTTTAATTATTTTTCCATCTGAATCTATTTGTACATAATCTGGATTATTAGAATTAACAAATTCTAAACATGATTTACATCTAGCACAATTTTTTTTATCGTTTCCTATACATAACAACATTTTAGCAAATTCTTTTGCAAAAATAGATTTTCCTATTCCTTCAATTCCTTCGAACATATAACTATGTACTGTACTATTGGAATCAATTATTTTATTTAAAAATTCCTTGTTTTTTTCATTTCCTATTATATTCTCAAAACTCAAAATTTATCCTCCATAGTTTTAGGATTATTTTACTTTTCCAAATGTATTTATTGGCCAAAATCTAAATAATACTTTACTTTCTATTTTGTTTAGTGGAATACAACCAAATTTTCTACAATCTGTAGATTGTGAACGATTGTCTCCCATTGCAAAAACACATCCTTCTGGTACAACAAAATCTGTAAAAGCTCCATCCATTGAATCAGTGTATACATTTTCATTTAAATATGATTCTTCAAGTTCCACATCATTTATATATACTTTTCCATCTTTTATTTGAACATGTTCTCCTGGAAGCCCTATAACTCTTTTTATAAAGCTTATTTTATCAACTTCTAGAACATAATATGTAAATTTCCCAAATATTCCTTGTGGTTCATTATCATATTTTGCAACAGGATTGTTTAAATCAACATTTTCCTTTTTTATATATAATTCACTTGGAGCTTCGAAAGTAATAATATCTCCTCTTTTTGGCATTTGTTTAGTTGTTCTTGTCCATCTATTTAACCATAACCTTTGATCTTGTTTCAATGTTGGAAACATTGATGTTTGTTTTACGACTGTTGGAGTTCCAATAAAATATCTAATTAAAATTGCTATTATTACTGCAATTATTATACAATATACCCATTCTAATATATTCTTTTGTTTAGGTGTTAATAAAATCATTTTTACACATTCTTCCTTCCTTTATAACATATCTTAAATTATACATTAATATTTTTTATTTTTCAAGGTAATTTCATTTCTTTGTAGGTATTCTTATAACAACTTCTGTTCCTTTTCCTTCTTCACTTTTTATATCAATGCTTCCACCATTTTGATCTAATATTTCTTTTGCTATAGATAGTCCGAAGTCCAGTTCCTCCCATTTCTCTTGTTCTTGCTTTATCAACTCTATAAAATCTATCAAATATTCTATTTAGATCTTCTCCAGGAATTCCTATTCCATTATCTATAACTTTTATATATGCATCATTATAAACAAATCCAACATAAATTTTTATGTTTCCATTTTCAGGAGTATATTTTATACTATTTGTTAATATATTTAATATAACTCTTTCTATTCCATATTTGTCTGCATGAACTGGTGGCACATTAGCTGTTACAAAACATTCTACATTGTGATGTTTTTTAGAAATTTCTAATTCTAATTTTTCTTCACATCTTTTTACAAGATCACCTAAGTCAAATTCTAGTTTTTCTATTTTTACATTATTATTATCATATCTAGAAAGCGTTAATAAATCTGTAACTAATTTTGCCATTCTTCTAGCTTCTGAAGCAATTACATTTAAAAATCTATTTTGAGTATCTTTATCATATTCTCCTTCTAACAGAGTATCTGCATATCCCATAATAGAAGTAATTGGGGTTTTTAATTCATGTGATACATCTGCTACAAACTCTTTTCTCATATTATCTAATTTTACATGTTCTGTAACATCTTGTACTAAGACCATAACACCTGCTGTTTTTTCATTTGAATCCTTAAATGGTGCAAAAAATATATTAACATACCTATCACCAATATGTATATTTTGTTCAGATGATGTCCATTCTTCTAAATATATTAATTTTTCTATATTTATATCTATATTTAATTTTTTAAATATCTTTTCAAAATTATCATCTGTTTCTTGCAACTCTAAGAATTTAGTTGCTGCTGGATTAATATGTGTTATTTTGCCTTCTAAATCGAATGCAATTATTCCATCTGTCATATGTAAAAGTATTGTTTCTATTTGCTTTTTTTGCTTTTTTATTTCATTTAAATTTTCATTAAGTTCTGTTGTTACAGTATTAAAAGCACTTACAAATTCATTAACGTTTTTATTTTCTTTTCCTTCTGATAAGTATTTTGTTTTTAGCTCATCTGTTTTTGATAGGTCACCAGCATTTTTTACAAAATCTGTTATTGGCGTCATCATATTTTTTACAGCAAATATTCCTATTATAAATGATAATATAATAAACAAAATTATAAAAATTATTACCATCACTTTTGTATTACTTATTTGATTTATTATCAAGTTTGATATTTCTTGTATATTTCCAGCATTATTTGATAAAACCTCATTATTAAGTTCTTGTAAATTATGAATATATAACCCTCCTAGGCTACCTACTAGTATTACCCCTACTAAAATAAACAAAATCACAATTTTTATTTGTATGTTTTTAATCATGGCTATTCCTTCCTTTTATTGTAAAATAGTATATTTAGTTTTTACATTTCATAATACTATTTTTTGTTTAAATATATAAATTTATTATTAGCAAAACCTTTATTTTTTATATTTTATTAATAATTTTAAATTATAGATCAAGCCCCATTCATTTTTTAATTTTTTCTAAAATTTATATTTTTATTACTATATTTGATTCCTTAAAGAAATATAAAGCTTTGTTAATTTACAATTTTTATTTTTAAATGTTTAACTAAACTTTTTTATTTTCTTATTACAAAAAAAATCAAATTCAATTCTACATGATATAAGTAATATCACAGTAGATTTGAACTTGATTAATATATACTATTTAGATGCTATATAATAACCTACTCCACGTTTTGTAATTAATATTTTAGGACTTGATGTATCTTTTTCGATTTTTTCTCTTATTCTTCTTACAGTAACATCTACAGTTCTTATATCACCATAATATTCATATCCCCAAACTTTTTCTAATAAAACTTCTCTTGTTACTACTTGGCCTGGCTGTTTTGCTAAATATTTTAAAACTTCAAATTCTCTAAGTGTTAGATCTATTATTTGTCCCCTTACTTTAACTTCGAATTTATCTAAATCTAAACTTAAGTCCCCTACTTCTATTTTATTAGCTTTATGTTCTGCTTGTTCTACTTTTTCTTCTTCTACTACATTTGTGGTAACTTCAGCTTTTCTTAAATTAGCTTTTACTCTTGCCATTAATTCTCTTACACTAAATGGTTTTGTTACATAATCGTCTGCACCTAATTCAAGACCAAGAATTTTGTCAATCTCTTCATCTTTTGCTGATAACATTAAAATTGGTACATTTAAAGTATGTCTAATTCTTTTGCAAACTGCAAGTCCATCCATTTTAGGTAACATTATATCTAAAAGGATTAAATCTGGTTTTTTTTCTAATGCTAAACTAACAGCTAATTCTCCATCATTTGCCTCTAGTGTATCATATCCTTCTTTTTGTAAATTATATACTAAAATATCAACTATAGGTTTTTCATCATCAACAATTAATATTGTTTTTTTATTATTTACAGAACTTTCCAAAATTTTTCCCCCATTTCTGCAACTATATAACTGATTTTTTATTGTCCTTATCCTTTTATATCATATTTTCCAATATTATACAAGACATTTTTTATAAATTTGCCTATATGTAAAATGGCTCCTTTACTAAAAATTTTAGTATAAACACAACAATTATTACTTAATTTATTTTTAATATTTTAGTAGCTTTCTTTTATTATTTTTTAATTGTTAATATAAAATTATAAAAAAATTAATTCTAAAAAACTTAGAATTAATTTTTTATATTCTTTTTTAAATTGTATATTTTTTCGCATTTTCCATTTTGGAATCATTATATATTACTTTTCCAAATTTAATTTCATTAAATTTCTTTTGTATTTCTATAATAAATATTGGCATAATAGAGATTCCTAAAGTATATAACCATTGAACATTACTAAGTGGTACTAATTTAAATATATCTGCAACTTTCGGAACCAATACAACACCTATTTGTAGTATTGCTCCTAATATAAATGCTCCAATTAAATATTTATTATTAAATATTTCTGATTTTAATATTGATTGTTCACTTTTTATATTAAAACTGTGAATAAGTTCTAACATTCCTAAAGAAACAAAAGCCATTGTTCTTCCGAACTTCTAATCCGAAAAGTTTATTTCCTAAGCTAAATGCAAATAAAGTTAAAATTCCAAGCATAATTCCTTCTACAAATATTTTACTCCATAAGCCATCTGCAAATAAACTTTTTTTAGGATCTCTTGGTTTTTTACTCATTATATTCTTCTCTGGTGGCTCTAATCCAAGTGCTATTGCTGGAAGCGAATCTGTAACCAAATTAATCCATAATAATTGGATTGCAAGTAATGGCGATTTTAAGCCTAACAATAATCCTACAAAAATAGTTACTATTTCTCCAACATTTGTTGCAATTAAAAAATGAATAGCTTTTTTTATATTGTCAAATATATTTCTTCCTTGTTTTACAGCTTCTACTATTGTACAAAAGTTATCATCTGTTAAAATCATATCTGATGCATTTTTTGCAACATCTGTGCCATTTAATCCCATAGATATTCCTATATCTGCATTTTTTAAAGCAGGAGCGTCATTTACACCATCACCTGTCATTGCCACAACAGCACCAGTTTTTCTAAATGCTTTTACTATTCTAACTTTATGTTCTGGTGATACTCTTGCAAATACAGAATATCTCATAATATTTTTATCTAGATCTTCTTTTGCTAACTTATCTAATTCTTCTCCTGTTATTGCTAAATCGTGTTTTCTTAAAATCCCTAAATCTTTTGCAATTGCTTTTGCTGTTGCAATATGATCACCAGTTATCATAACTGTTTTTATTCCTGCTTTTTTACAAGTAGCAACAGCATCTTTTACACCTTCTCTTGGAGGATCTATCATTCCTATTAATCCGCACAAAAATAAGATTATTTTCTAATGTATTTGAATTTATTTCTTCTGGCAATTTTTCTAAATCTATATAACTTACTGCAAGTACTCTTAAGGCATTATCTGCCATATTATTATTTTCATTTTCTATTTTAGATAAATTAACGCTTGTTAATTCATCTAATTTTTCTTTATTTAAACATTTACTACATCTTTTTAACAAAACATCTGGCGCTCCCTTAGTTATAACTCTATATTTATCACCAATCTTATGTATTGTAGTCATCATTTTTCTTTCAGAATCAAATGGAATATCATTTATACGTTCATACTTTCTATATAGCTCTATTTTATTTTTTCCAATACTATTTGCACAAGATACAATTGCCACTTCTGTTGGTTCTCCGACTAAATCTTCTTTTCCTTTTTCATAATTTATCTCAACATCTGTACACATACTTGAAAGTTCTAATATAAATTCTTTTTCACTTTGATTTATAACCTTTCCATTCACATTTTGTATACTAACAACCTGCATTTTATTTTGTGTTAATGTTCCAGTTTTATCTGAACAAATTACGGTACTACTACCTAATGTTTCTACTGCTGGGAGCTTTCTTATTATACTATTTTTCTTTGCCATTTTAGTAACACCTATAGATAACATTATTGTTACTATTGCTGGTAACCCTTCTGGAATCGCTGCAACAGCAAGTCCTACTGATGTCATAAACATTTCAACTGGTGAGATTTTCTTTATCAATCCTATTATAAATATAAAAGCACAAATTAATAAACATCCTATTCCAAGTGTTTTTCCTACATCTGCTAATTTTTTTTGTATTGGTGTTTGTGGAGCCTCATCTGTAATTATCATTTTTGCTATTTTCCCAACTCTTGTATTCATAGCTGTTTCTGTAACAATTCCTGTTCCATGTCCATTTACAACAATTGTTGTTGCAAAAACCATATTAACTATATCTCCAATTGGTGTATTTTCCTTTAATATTCCATTTGCATCTTTTAGTACAGGCACAGTCTCCCCTGTCAAACTTGATTCTTCAACTTTCAAGTTATATGAATCTATTAATCTACAATCTGCTGGCACAAAGTTTCCAGCTTCTAATATTACTATATCTCCTGGTACAATTTCTGTTCCTTTTACTTGTATTATTTTTCCTTCTCTTTTTACTTTTGCCATTGGTGCTGACATTTTTTTAAGTGCTTCCAATGATTTTTCTGCCTTTTCTTCTTGAACAAGTCCCATTATAGCATTAAATACTACAATTGCTATAATTATAATAGAATCTATGTAATCATTATTTCCCTCCAATTTTGCAACCAAAGCTGATATTAATGATGCAACTATTAATATAATTATCATAAAATCATTAAATTGTTTTATAAATCTGATAACTATACTTTCCTTCTTTTTATCATCTAATTTGTTTTCTCCAAATTCTTTTAACCTATTACCGCGATTCCTCTTTTGTTAATCCGACTTTTTGTACTTGTCCTTAGCATTCTCTTAATCTCAGTTATTCCTAACGTTTGCCACATAAATATCTCTCCTTTGTATACAAAATTTATATGTTTTACAACCATATATTATATATATATTCGGAGATATTCCTTTTTATGAAAAAAATTAAAAGAACCAATAAATAAATTTACTTTTACTACCAATTTATTATTTGTTCTTCTAACTCTTATAATATTATTATTTATTTTTTCTATTACACTATAGTTCTTCATTTTTAATTTATTTGTTAAAATAATTTGTTTCTGATTCTAAATTTTGAAATCCATTTTGTCTTAACACTTCATAAACAATTATAGCTACCGAATTTGATAAATTTAAAGAACGCAAATGTTCTCTCATTGGAATTCTAATTGTTTTATTTAAGTTTTCTTCTAATAAATCTTCCGGTAATCCTTTTGTTTCTTTTCCAAATAATATAAATACTTCATCAAAATTCGAATAATTAACATCACTATAACAGTTGGCAGCTTTTGTTGTTGCCAAAAACATATTATTTTCTTCTATTTTGTATTTATCAAAAAAATGTTTTAATGATTCATGTTCTTCAATATCTAATTTGTCCCAATAATCAAGACCTGCTCTTTTTAAATATTTATCTGTTATTTCAAATCCTAATGGTTTAACTAAATGTAATTTAGCTCCAATTGCAGCACATGTTCTTGCAATATTTCCAGTGTTTTGTGGTATTTCTGGCTCTACCATCACAATATTTATTTTCATATTTTTACCTCTTATATTATATTTTCATTTTAATCATCTTATCATATTATACATATCAATTCAATAAACTCTTATACCTAGTAACTATTTTTGACTTTTATTACTTTCATAAAAAAACTTCTTTTATTTAACATATTTATTAATCAAATTTTTTTATTATCGTATCAGATAAAAACATCTCATCCTTCATTTTTATCATTAATTTTATTAAATTATCATCTGGCTCTATTCCAGTATTATCTTCTCTTTTAAAATACTTTCCGTTTATATAATAATTATCTTTTGTAATATAACCTATCCCCTTTAGAAAAGCATAATTTTTGCCAGAAAAAATATCTTCTCCTAATGAAAATTTATCATTAATTCCTATTAAATTTAATATAGTTGGTTTTACATCTATTTTTGATACACTATTTTCTAACTTTTGTCCTTCTACATCTGGATTTTTCATTCCAAATGGTATATGTACATTTAATAAATTTTCTATGTTTTCATTATAATCTTTTCCATTATATTCATAAATCTTTTTTACATCTTGTAAATCTTGAAGTTCTGCACCATGATCTCCATAAACAATTAAAATACTATTTTCTAGTAATCCAGAACTTTCTAATTTTTCCATAAATTTTCCAAAACTATAATCAACAAAATTACAAGCTAGCAAATACCTACTTATTTCGTCACTTTCTATTTCTGATACATCAATTGATATTTTATCATCTAAATTTGATATTCCATCTAGACTATATGGAATGTGTGTAGATATAGCTGACATCATACACAAAAATGGCTTATCATAATTTTGCATCTTATCAACCGCCTGTGAAAAAAACTGTTCATCTGAAAAAAATTCACCAGCCATTTCACCATTATTATTGAATTTTGTTATATCATTATATTCATTAATTTTATACCCTGAATCATATACTACATATCTATTCCAAAACGTATTAACATTCGGATGCATAAAAGATGTGTAATATCCATTTTCTCTTAATGTAGAATATAAATCCGACCACTTGTTTTCATAATATTTTTTCCTTTTGCAATTCCTGTTAACTCTTCATTTACTTTTTTACTGTTTTTATTTTCTTCGTATATCTTATTTAGCTGATCATAATCAGTTTTTTCTTTTATCAGATTCTCTTTTATATATTCTTTTATATCTTCAACATGATAATAATATATAGAAATATTTTCTACCATTAATGTTTTATTATATGTATACATTTCATATGTTTTATCTATTTTTTTATTAATATTAATTTATCTTTTTTTCTTTTTTTTAAAATTACTACAGATAAAATTCCTAATATTATATTATCTATAAAAAATGTAAAAAGTGATTTTAAATTAATTAAATATTGTAAACTCATTCCTATTTCTTCTGCATATTTTATATTCTCTATTTGGAATACTGATAAAAAATTAGTTGAATAATTATAATACACATAATTTGCATATATTAGTATGCTAAAAATTAAATATATTATATTTGCTAAAATAAATGTTTTTTTCCCTTTTTTATTTATACATGGAAACATTATAATCATTGGAATACAAACTGTTATCCAAAGCATCTCTTTTTTTATATTCATTCCAAGTAATTTATTCATAAGTAGTGCTTTATATGTTAATAATATAACACCTAAAATGTATATATAATTATTTTTTAATACTTTTATTATTTTTATAAAAATTTTTTCATTTTAATATTCCTTTATTATTAATTTTCAAATACATTTTATTATAACATAAAAACGACTTTTTGCCAAAATAAAATTTAGTAAAAAGTCGTTTTTTGAAATAAAATAAATTTCTTTCACAATTTTACTCAGTTTATTATTACATCTTTAGTCTATTGTTGTATTTGTTCTTCCTGTTCCAACAACATCTTCTTGTAAAGATCTCCATGTATTACATCCAATAACCCCATCTGCTTGTAGCCCTCTACTGTTTTGATAATTAATCACAGCTTCTCTGGTTCTACTTCCAAAAATACCATCCAAGCCTCCAGTTCTATATCCAAGTGTATTTAAATCATCTTGTGCAATTAATACATACGCCCCTTTTGAACCTTGTGATATTTGCGGATATCCTGCTGCACCTCTACATGCAGGAGTTCCTCTTCTTTTGTCAAAATGTACCCATGTAGGTGTTAAATATGCTGGCTCTACATAACTCCATACTCCAGAATTTATAGCACTATTTCTTAGTGTATTTCTTTGACTATTTGTTAATTTTTGACCAACATCAAAAGCTACTCCTGCATAATGCTGACTTTGGCTTCCATGCCCACCTTCCCATGGTCTTTTAAAAGCAAACCCGACTGGTATTGGCTTTCCATAAATATATCTTTGACTATTCCAAGCAAGCATTGCTCTTTTTTCTGTCCATAAAGTTTGGCTATTACTAGACCCTCTAAATTCACTAACTTTTAAAGTTCTATTAGTAACATACGGCATTGCTTCTTGTTCTCCTTTATAGTATGTTTCCATACGATTAGTATCATTATTATATACAATTATTTTTGCCATAAAAAAACCTCCATATTATATTTATATAATATGGAAGTTTTTTTTATTTGTTACTTTTTATTTATACTTCTCTTGCTTTTACTACAAGTCTTTGTTTTCCATAATTTGTACATGTAATTAAAGTAACTTCTTTATTTCCATTAGTTAGTTGGCTTGTACATGCTACATCTTCTGGATTTACTACATACTTATTATAAACTGCATATTTTATTGTTTTTCCTGAATTATCTGTCAATTCTACAATATCACCATTTTTTATATCTGCTAATTTTCCAAACATTTTTTTATTTTTGTAATTATGACCTACTATACAGTAATTTCCAACTGTATTTGGTGATGGTCCCCAAAATTTATTTAAAGAAATTTTTAATAGTTCTTCTGATGTATCTGATAGTACGGGATAATTTATTCCTAGTGATGGTATATTTAGTACTGCTTCTGTTGTATATGTTGCTCCTGATTGAGTAACATATTTGTTACTTTCAGTTTCTTGTATTTCTACATTTTGCTCTTGAGTATCTGCTTCTAATGCGACTCTCAATATTCCATCATCTTGATTTATAGTAGTATTATCTATTTCAGCTAAAATTTCTTGTGATACTTCTTCACTTTTTGTTCTATCATATTCTGCATATATGTAATAAGAAGATAATAAGCACACACATATAATAGATATCAAAAAAGCAAATTGATATATTTTCTTTTTTCTTTTTAATTCTGGTGTTACATATAATTTCTCTGATACAAGAATTTGATTCATATTTTCCTCCATAAACTTATTATATATTACTATTTATATTATACCATTTAGTTATATTTTTTTAAACACTTTTTTACAAAATTCATTTTATATTTTCAATATAATCTGATAATCTACCAAATTCTTCTATTGATAGCACTTCTCCTCTTATATTTTCATTTAACTTAAGTTCATTTAGTATTTTTTTTGCAGTTTCTTTATTTTCTATTATATTGCCATTAACAAGTGCATTTATTAATGTTTTTCTTCTTTGCATAAAACTACATTTTATTATACTAAAAAATAAATCTTGATTTTTCACTTTAATTACAGGTTCTTTTCTTACATTAAGTTTTATTACTTCTGAATCTACATTTGGCTGTGGAATAAAACATTCTCTTCCAACAAGTCTAATAGATTCTGGTTCTGCGTAATAATTAACTGTATATGTGATTGCTCCTGACAATTTACTTCCTGGAACACTAACAATTCTATCTGCAACTTCTTTTTGTATCATAACAGTTATTGTATCTATACTTAATCTGTCTTCTAGTAATTTCATTATTATTGGTGTAGTTATATAATATGGTAAATTTGCAACAATTTTAACATTTTTTATTTGTGGCAAATTATTTTTTTGATCAGAAATTAATTTTTCCAAATCAACTTTTAATACATCTTCATTAATTATTTCAAAATTATTATATAAAGAAAATCTATCATTTAAAATTTTTATCATTCTTGTATCTAATTCTATTGCTATTACTTTTGCCGCTTTTTCTAATAACTCTTTTGTTAAAGTTCCAAGCCCTGGTCCAATTTCTATAACTAAATCATCACTACAAATTTTTGATGAAGAAACAATATCATCTACTGCTTCATCATTTATTAAAAAATTTTGACCTAAACTTTTATTAGCACTAATTTTATATTTTTTCATTAAAAATTTTGTCTCATTTAATATATTTTCCATTTATTCCACCTTATTATATTTTACTAAATAATATTATATGTTAACTTTACTTTTTTTACAAGTATAATTAGTATTTCATTACATAAAAAATATATTTAAAAACTTTATAAATAAAGTATGTACCCATTGATTTTTCTTAGCAATTCATATAAAATATCATTATCAAAAGAAAAAGTTGGTGAATTATTTGGATACAAAAAAGATAAAAAATAAAGATAAAGAAAAAAATAGCACAACTAAAAAATATAAAATATTTTTTGTGCTTATTATAATTTTATTTTGCTTATTAGTTTTAAGAATTGGCTATCTCCAATTCATAAAATCATCTTATTTAAAAGAAATGTCATATAAGCAATTAATTACAAATAGGGTTATCAGTACTAAAAGAGGAACAATATATGATTCTTCCGGAAAGCCTCTTGCTCTTAGTGCTCAAGTAGATACTGTTTCTATAAATCCTAGTAAAATACAAGTTAATGATAATGAAGAAAAAACAAAAGAATTAAAAGAAAAAGTTGCAAAAGAATTATCAGACGTATTTGGTTTAGACTATAATGAAACTTTAGAGAAAGTAAATAGTGAAAATTCTATAGAAACTATTGCTAAGAAAGTAGAAGAAGATAAAATTACAACATTAAAAACTTGGATGAAAGAAAATGATATTTCAAGTGGAATTAATATAGATTCAGATACCAAAAGATATTATCCTTATGATAATTTGGCTTCTAACCTAATTGGGTTTTGTGGAAGTGATAATCAAGGCCTAGAGGGACTAGAATATTATTGGGATAGCGTACTTACTGGTACTCCTCGGAAAAATATCTACGACAAAAGATGCTTCACAGGCTATTATTCCAGATAAAAATGAGCAATATATACCTGCGGAAAATGGTAGTAATATAACACTTACAGTTGATTTAAATATTCAATTAATTGCTGAAAAATATTTAAAACAAGCTGTTATTGAAAATAAGTGTTCAAGAGGTGGAAATATCATAATTATGGATCCTACAAATGGTGATATTTTAGCAATGGCTACATATCCTGACTATAATTTAAATACTCCTTTTGAGCCCAATACTTCTCTAAAAAGCTCATGGGATTCACTTTCTACTTCTGCTCAAAGTACTGCATTGCAAAAAATGTGGAGAAATAAAGCAGTATCAGATACATATGAACCTGGTTCAACATTTAAAGTTATAACTGCATCAGCTGCATTAGAAGAAGGTATTGTTGAGACAGATACTATAGGTGATTTTAATTGTACAGGATATGAAAATGTTTCTGGTCAAGAAATTCACTGTACAAGTACATCTGGACATGGAAAACAAACATTAAGACAAGCTTTGGAGAACTCTTGTAATCCAGCACTTATTCAACTTGGAAAAAGATTAGGCGCTGATAGTTTATATAAATATATGGACGCATTTGGTTTATTTAATAAAACCGGTATAGATACTTCTCGGAGAAGTAACAGGTATTTATTTCAGCAATGTTGGACCTGTTGAACTCGCAACAGCATCTTTTGGTCAGAGATTTACTATTACTCCTATACAATTAATAACTGCTGTATCTGCTATTGCAAACGATGGTGTTTTAGTTAAACCAAGAGTTGTAAAACAAATAGAAAATCCAGATACAAAAGCAATAACAACTATAGACCCTGTAAATGTAAGACAAGTTATTTCTAAAGAAACAGCTAAAAAGATGACTAATATAATGGAATCTGTTGTTACAGAAGGTGGCGGAAAATTTGGACAAGTAAAAGGATATTCTATTGGTGGAAAAACTGGTACCTCAGAACCTTCTCCTGGAAATGAAAAAGATGGTTATGTTTCTTCTTTCGTAGCAATAGCACCTGTTGAAAATACAAAAGTGGTTGTTTTATTAACTTTATATGACCCTCAAGGTTCTAATTACTATGGTGGTAAAATTGCTGCACCAGTTGTTTCACAGGTCTTATCAGAAGTATTACCATATTTAGGTATTCCTTCTAATTCAGATGAAAGCAATGATAACAACTCTACAGAAACAAATATAACATTACCAGATATCAGAAACAAAACAGTTTCTGAAGCAAAGAAGATATTAGAAAATGCTGGTTTAAAATGTAATATATCTGGTAGCTTGGATGATTTAGTTTCAGACCAAATGCCAAAACCTGGTACTTCTTTAACATCTGGTTCTATCGTTAAATTATATAGTAAAGGTAGTGAAGCTAGAGTTTCATCTACTGTTCCAGATTTAAAAGGAATGTCATTATCTCAAGCAAAAAATGCATTACAATCAAAAAACTTAAATATTAAAGCAACTGGCACTGGTAAAGTAATTTCACAAGATCCAATTGCTGGAAAATCTGTAGAAGAAGGAACTGTCGTTACTGTAACTCTTCAAGAAGATATAAGTAGTAGTGCACACTAATATATATTTATTTTAATAAAACTTTTAAAGTTCAATATTAATTTTATAAACGAAAAAAAATCTTATGAAATTAACTTTTCATAAGATTTTTTATTATTTTTTGTTCACTCATACAATATATTTTCACTCCTTATTTATTATTCTGATAGCATATACCCTACACCTCTTATAGTTTTTATATATTTATCATATCCAAATTTTTTTAACTCTTTTCTTATTCCACTTGCATATACTTCAACTACATTTGTTGTTGTTTCACTATTGAAGCCCCATATTTTATCAAAAATCTGCTCTTTTGTTATTATAGTATTTTTGCAGTTAATAAGATATTCAAGCATATCAAACTGCTTTCCTTGTAATAAAACTTCATTCTCATTTATAGTTATTTTTCTTTGTCTTAAATCCAAAATCATATCTTTAAATACTATCTCATTTTTATAATATGTCCTATTATTTCTTCTAATCATAGCCTCTATTCTAACAAGCAATTCTTCTTTTTCAAAAGGTTTAACTAGATAATCATCTGCTCCACTTTTAAATCCCTTTATTTTATCATTTAAAGCATCTTTAGCTGTTAATATCAATACTGGCGTAAATATCTTCTTATTTCTTATTTTTTCAAGTACTTCATATCCATTCATAATTGGCATCATTATATCTAAAATTATTACATCATATATATCTTGCATTGCATACAAAACACCTTCTTCTCCATCAAAAGCCTGCTCAATTTCATATTCATTTTTTAAACACCTTTATAAATACACAAAAAAGAGTGGACTTTTTTCCACTCTCTTTTTATCTAAAAATTGCTTCGAATTCATCTCCATCAATTTTTTCTTTTTCTAATAAAACTCCTGCTACAGCATGTAATTTATCAATGTTTGCTTGTAAGATTTCTGCTGCTGCTCTATATCCAAAGTCAATTATTTTCTTTACTTCTTCATCTATAATTGCAGCTGTTTCTTCAGAATATTCTTTACTTTGTGCAAAATCTCTTCCTAAGAAGACTTCTTCTTGATTAGATCCTAGAGTTATAGTTCCTATTCTATCACTCATACCATACTTTGTAACCATATCTCTTGCAATTTTAGTTGCTCTTTCTATATCATTACTTGCTCCTGTTGAAATATCATCTAATATTAGTTTTTCTGCAACTCTTCCACCAAGTAATGAAATAATATTTTCTTGCATTTCAGATTTTGACATAAATGACTTATCTTCTGTCGGTCTATACATAGTATATCCTCCAGCCATTCCTCTTGGAACAATTGAAATTTGATGTACTGCATCTTGTGTAGGTAAAAATCTACTTACAACAGCATGACCTGCTTCATGATATGCAACTAATTTCTTTTCTTTATCGCTTCTTACTCTTGTTCTTTTTTCTGGTCCCATTGTAACTTTAACCATTGCATCTTCTATTTCTTTCATTCCTATTTCTAATAAGTTTCTTCTAGCAGCTAACAAAGCTGCTTCATTTAATACATTTTCTAGATCTGCGCCAGAAAATCCTGATGTATTTTTAGCAATTATTCTTAAGTCTACATCGTCAGCTAATCTTTTTCTTCTACTATGAACTTCTAATATTTGTTCTCTTGCTTTTACATCTGGACTAGATACCACTATTTGTCTATCAAATCTACCCGGTCTTAATAGTGCTCTATCTAATACATCTGGTCTATTTGTTGCTGCAAGTACAATAACACCTTCATTTGCAGAAAATCCATCCATTTCTACTAGTAGTTGGTTTAATGTTTGTTCTCTTTCATCATGACCTCCACCAAGACCTGCACCTCTTTGACGGCCTACTGCATCAATTTCATCTATAAATATTATACAAGGTGCATTTTTCTTTGCTTGTTCAAATAAATCTCTAACACGTGATGCACCAACACCAACAAACATTTCAACAAAGTCTGATCCACTTATTATGAAAAATGGAACTCCTGCTTCTCCTGCAACAGCTTTTGCAAGAAGAGTTTTTCCTGTACCAGGATGCCCAACAAGTAAAACTCCTTTTGGTATTCTAGCACCCATGTCTGTAAACTTTTTAGGATTTTTTAGAAATTCTACAATTTCTTCTAATTCTTCTTTTTCTTCATCTACACCTGCAACATCTTTAAAAGTAACTCTATTTTTTTCTATTGTATTAATCATTTTGGCTTTACTTTTTCCAAAAGACATTGTTTTACTTCCACCTTGGTTATTATTCATTAATAAGAACCAGAATATAAAGAATATAATTAAAATTCCAAATGGAGTTAATAAACTAAGTATAAACATAAATATTGATTCTGATTTTTCTTTAACAGTTATATTCCCAGATTTCATAGGTTCTTGAAGTGTATTCATTAAACTATCTATGCTTGGTATATTAACCTCTTTTGTTATATTATCATTTTTTAATTTAACATTTGCAGATTCTCCGTCCAGAATCTATTTCTATTTCTTTTACTTCTCCTGCTTCTATTTTATAAACCAAGTCCGAATAAGCAAGCTTTGTATCATTATTTCCTACTATTGAAGTTAATAATACCATAAATATAATTCCTATAATTAGCCAAACAGCTAATGTTTTTATACTATTTTTCAAAATTAATTTTCCTCCTTTATTATTCCTTTGTAAACTTTATCAAATATACCATATTGTATCAATGTTTTCAAGCATTTTTTATAAAGAAAATCTTCTTAGTTTTTACTAAAATTTTAATATTTTTGTTTGGAATTAGATATTTATTTCCAATATTATTTTCACATAATTTTACCATATCTTCCACATTTACTTTTTCAATTCCCTGGCAATTACCTAATAATTCATTAATAGTATATAAAATGATTCTCGATTTTATTACTTTCTTTAACATATTAAATTTTTTTAAATCAAGAACTATATTTTTTTCATTTTTTTCTAATAATAATTTTTCATATTCCTCTTTAACAACTTGTTCAAAATAATTATTTTCTTGTCTAACTAAACTAGTTAATCGGTTTATAGACTCAACAATATTTGGATTAAAATTTTCTTTTATATAAGGTATTAGCAAGTTTCTAATTTTATTTCTTGTATATACATTTTCATTATTAGTTTTATCATATTTAGGATCTAAATTATATATTTCACAGTATTTTTCAATTTCATCTCTTTTACATTCTATTATTGGTCTTATTAAATTTCCTCTTACAGGTTCAATTCCTCTTAATCCGTGTAACTCCACTGCCTCTAATTATATTCATTAATACAGTTTCTGCATTATCATTACTATTATGCGCAGTTGCAATTTTATTAGACTTTGTTTTTACTTTTACTTCTTCAAAAAAATCATATCTAATTTTTCTACCAGTTTCTTCTGTTCCTATTTTATTTTCTTCTGCTAATTTTATTACATTTGCTCTTTTCACAAAACATTCTATTTGTTTTAATTTACAAAAGTTTTGTACATACTCTGTTTCCATCTCTGCTTCTTCTCTAATCATGTGATTAATATGTGCTACAACAATTTCAAAGTTCAATTCTTTTTTTAGATCTATTAAAACATTTAACAAACACATAGAATCTGGGCCGTCCTGAAACTCCGAACTACTATTTTATCTCCTGATTTAATTAGTTTGTACTCTTTTATTGTATTTAATACTTTATCTTTTAACAATTTTTTCTCCTTTTTATAAATAAAAAAACAAGATAGCCTAGAAGATAAATAATTATTATTAATGATTTTTCTCACTTATACTTAATTAATTTTAATAAGCTAAAAATAAATACTTATCTCCTACTCTTCATTGTTTTTATAATTTTATTACTTTGTTTTTTATTTTAATCTCTATATTTTTCAATATTAGCAAATTTAGTATAATTTCCAAGCCACAACAATTCTACTGTTCCTGTTGAACCAGCTCTATGCTTTGCTATAATTACCTCTGCTATATTTTTCTTTTCTGAATCTTCATTATAATAATCATCACGATATAAAAACATAACTATATCAGCATCTTGCTCTATCGCTCCAGACTCACGAAGGTCTGAAAGCATTGGTCTATGGTCTGGTCTTTGTTCTGGTGCACGAGATAATTGTGAAAGTGCTATTACTGGCACATTTATTTCTTTTGCAAGAATTTTTAAAGATCTACTGATCTCTGAAATTTCTTGTTCACGACTACCACCTTTTTTACTACTTCCTTGCACAAGCTGCAAATAGTCTATTACAACTAATCCTATATTTTTTTCTAATTTCATTTTTCTACATTTTGCACGTATTTCCATAATAGAAATACCTGGCGTATCATCTATAAATATTTGTGACTCTGAAAGTTCTCCTGATGCCATTGCAAGCTTTGCCCAATCTTCATCTTCTATTTTACCTGTTCTTACTTTATTGCTATCTACCATTGCTTCACTACACAAAATTCTGTTACCCATTTGTTCTTTTGACATTTCGAGACTAAATATTGCAACTGGCACATTAGCTTTAACTGCTGCATATGAAGCTATATTTAATGCAAATGCAGATTTTCCCATAGCCGGTCTTGCTGCAACTAATATTAAATCTGAATTATGGAGTCCAGCTGTTTTATAATCTAAATCTGCAAATCCTGTTGGCACTCCAGTTATGTGTTGTTTTCTATTATATAATTCTTCTAATTGTGTAAAAGATTCTACTAATATGTCTTTCATTGAAGAATACCCTTTTTGATTTTTTCTTTGCATTACATTAAAAATTTTCTTTTCTGCAACATCCATTATATCTTCTACTTCTTGCGTTTGGTCATATCCTAGAACAATAAGTTCATTTGCTGTTTTTATTAGTGTTCTAAGCATAGATTTTTCTTCTACTATTTTTATATATTTATCAACATTAGCTGTTGTTGGAACTTTTTCTGGAAGCTCTGCTAAATATTCAAGTCCACCAACAGCTTCAAACTTTCCTAAAGAAACAAGTTCGTCTTTAAGTGTAATAATATCAACAGGTTCGCCTCTATTGTATAAATTCATTATTGCACCATATATCACTTTATTATCTTCTCTATAAAAATCTTCATCTTTAAGTGTTTCTACTGCAGAAATAACAGAATCCTTATCTGTAAGCATACTTCCTATTACTGCCTGCTCTGCTTCTACATCGTGTGGTGGCACTTTTCCTAGTTCCATTTTTGTCGCTCCTTTTTATATTTAACAACTATTACTTCTATAATATTAATTATATTTTTCAATTAAATTAACTTATATTTTAAGCTACTGTATTTACTTTCAATGTAGCTAAAACGCCCTCATATAATTTAATATCTACATTAACTGTTCCTAAAACTTTTATAGTTTCTTTTAAAACTATTTTCTTTTTATCTACATCAATATTATACTGTGTTTTTAAATTTTCTGAAATTTCCTTTGAAGTAACTCCTCCAAAAATTTTTCCATTATCTCCTGCTTTAACTTCAATTTTTAAAACTATTTCTTTTAATTTATTTGCTATTTCTATAGCTTTTGCTTTTTCTAAATCTTTTTTATGTTGATTAGAATCTTGTTTTGCTTTTAACTTAACCAAATTATCTTTTGTTGCTTCTAATGCTAATTTTTTAGGAAATAAAAAATTTCTTGCATATCCGTCACTTGCATTTATAACTTCATCTTTTTTTCCTACACCTTTTATATTATCAAGTAATATTACCTTCATATATAATATCCTCCAAATCCTTAATTTTTCTATATTTTATAACAAATCGTGCTTTTTTTCAATACCTTTACCCTATTTGTTATAATGATTCTAAATATAAAAAAATAGTAGATAAGCTTTCTACTTAATCTACTATAAAAGTTATAAATTAAAATAAGAATTAATCCTCTATTTTAAAAAACAAATTATCCTTCAATTTGTTTTTTAAATATTGATTTAGCTAATTCTCCAACAACAGGTAATTCTGGATTTTCTCCATTATTTGCTTTTACTATACCTAATATAATAAATACAATATAAGCAACATATGCAAGACTACTCAAAATTCCTATTCCTGTTAATCCTGAAATAAATCCTAATATAAAACTTAATAATATATACCCAATTGCTATTACTATTGATTGAGCACAATGAAATTTAAGATCTCTACTAGAATCTTTTTGGAATAAAAATATTAATGCACATATAAATATTATATATGATACTATAGCTTTTGTTTTATCATTACTATTATTCATTAATTTTCTCCTTTTTTATAATATATTTATACCATGAATGCAAATAAACAATTACTGTATATGGAAATATTATTATTACTTTCCAATTATAGTTAATTGCATCTTGGAATCTAAAATGTAATATAGATAAGAATGCTCTAGTCATTCCACAGTTAAAGCATTCTTTGCCTGTTATTCTTTTATATATACATATACTTCCTATAGGACTTTCCATAGGCATATTATATAAAATTAATAGCAGAATTAAATTCACTATTATAAAAATAATAATTTTCTTATTCATTAACAATCATATTTCCGTCTTTATCTGTGAATTTTCCCATTATAATCATTATTAGGTCTATCCAGTACCAAATTCCACAACCACCAAGTGTCAAAAGCATTAATATACCTGTACCTATTTTACCAGCATAAAAACGATGAACTCCTAAAGATCCTAAAAATATACTTAACAATAATGTTGTTAACCAATTTTTTTCGCTTTTCATTATAACTCCCCCTTTATTTTATTCTCTTGTTTAATAAACACATTATAATATTACTATTAGTTTAAATTTCTGTCAACTATTTTTATATATATTATCTTTTTAATATACAAAATGTTAAATTTTGTCATTTTGATACATTATCATTTTATTAAAAAATAGCAAATTTTAAACTGTTTTGGTAAAAATAATTTTGTAATTCCATTTAACAATTTAAATTTGCTATTTTATACTAACTAGAGATCTCACTAAAATATTCATTTATTCTATTTATTAATTCATTTTTCACATCTTCTATGTCCATTCCTTCTACTTGTGCACCAGCAAGTGTAATATGACCTCCACCTCCTAGTTTTTCTAGTATTACTTGAACATTAATATCTCCAATAGATCTACCACTAATACAAACTTTTTCTCCTAAATATCCAATTACAAATGATGCTGTTATATCACTAATAGTTAATAATTCATCTGCTGCTTTCGCACAGATAATATTAGCATTTTTATCTTCTTTATAATAAATAGATATTGCAATTGTATCATTAACAATCTCTGCATCAGAAACAATTTCTGAAATTGTATTATATGTTTTTATATCACTCTGGAACCATTTTTTTACTTTTATTATATCTACACCACATTTTCTTAAATATGCTGCTGCCTCAAATGTTCTTACACCAGTTTTAAAAGTAAAATTTTTAGTATCCATCATAATTCCTGCATATAATCCTTCTACTTCTAGCTCTGATAATTTAAGTGGTTTTTGTGAATATTCTATTAATTCTGTAACAAGTTCTGATGCTGATGATGCATATACTTCTTGAAAAGTTAATGTTGCATTTTCTATATAATCTGCACTTCTTCTATGGTGATCTATAACAACAATTTTATTGGTTTTGTCTAATAACTCTGGTACTTCTACATATGTCTTTTTATGTGTATCTGTAATAATCAATAATGTTTCTTGACTTATTTTTGAAAGTGCTTCATTTTTATTAATTATTACATTTTGATATTCTTTTTCACTTTTAGCAACTTGTATAAAATTATCTAAACTTATTCCACTTGTTTCATTTACTATATAAGCTTCTTTTCCTATAGATTTTGCAATTCTGTATACGCCAAGGCTAGCTCCCATACAGTCTATATCTCCGTTTGTATGTCCCATTATTAAAACATCTTTTGCTTCACTTATTAGTTCCTCTAGTGCATGTGCAACAATTCTTGCTTTTACTCTCGTTCTTTTTTCTACTTCTTGAGCTCTTCCTCCGAAAAACAAATATTTTCCTTCTCTTCTTACTACTGCTTGATCTCCTCCACGTCCTAATGCAATATCCATTGCAGCTTTTGCAAATTTATACTTTTCATAATTTGTTTCGCCCTCATTTGAAACTGCTATACTTAATGTAGATTGAATTCTTCCTGGTATTTCTAATTCTTTTATTGTATCTAAAATATTAAATCTTTTTTCTTGAATTTGATCTAAATATTGTTGTTCAAATATACAAACAAAAATATCTCTTTCCTGTTTTAGTACTAATCCTTTGTATGTTGTAGCCCAATCGTATATACTTTTTTCTATTTTTGCAATAACTTCTGGCTTATCCTCACTTAAAATTCCTTGCATAATTTCTTCATAGTTGTCTATCATAACTATTCCAACACACATATTAGAGTTTTTATATTTTTCTTGTAATTTTATTTGTTCTGTTTCATCTATAAAATATAATGTTGCCATATATTCTTTTTGCTTCTTTTTATCATTTTGTTTTGATTTAACATATTCACCTAATATTCTATATTGTTTTTTTCCAATAGTTACATGATTATTAATTACATTTTTCTTCTCATTAGAATTTTCTATTTCTAATTTTAACTCTTTTACTATTGTATTTAAATAGGTGTTAATATCAATATTATTGAATTCTTGCACAAACTTAGTGCTTTTCCAGATTACATTTCCATTTGTTTCTACAATTATTAATGGAAATGGTGAATTTATTAGTGACCTTTTTGACACTTTATCAACATTTATTGTAAGTTCTTTTATGTGCTCAGATAATTCTGCAGTTCTTTTTTTATTTGTCCATCTAGTATAAACTAGAATCAAAAAATATATTATAATTGATGGAATTATTAACTTTATCTCAAAAAAACATAATGCAATTAAAAGTATCGCAATTATTATTAAATAAGCTTTTGTTTTTGAGACAAGTCCATCAAATATCTTTATATTATTATTATTAGACATATCAATCTCCTTTTACAATAATATATTTATTTTACTCTTTTTTATCTTATTTGTCAAGGGACAAAAATGGAGCAAAAGCTTTATATTATTGCTTTTGCTCCATTTTTATATTTAAAATTATTCTTCTACTGCCTCTTCTTTTTGGTCTGCTTCTTCATTTTCTTCTAATTTTTCTGTGCTTATATGTGTATTTTTATACATTTGCATACCAGTACCTGCAGGTATTAATTTTCCTATAATAACATTTTCTTTTAGTCCAATTAAATCATCTGTTTTTCCTTTTATTGCAGCTTCTGTAAGAACTCTTGTTGTTTCTTGGAAAGATGCTGCAGATAAGAAGCTTTCTGTTGCAAGAGATGCTTTTGTAATTCCAAGAAGAACTCTTCTTCCTGTTGCTGGTTTCTTTCCTTCTGCTTCTACTTGCTTGTTTTCATCTTCAAATTCATACATATCTACTAATGAACCTGCAAGCATATTAGTATCTCCATTATCTTCTACTCTTACTTTTTTAAGCATTTGTCTTGCAATAACTTCAATATGTTTATCATTGATATCAACACCTTGATTACGATATACCTTTTGTACTTCTTGTACTAAGTATTCAAATACTCCTTCAGGTCCTTTTATTGCTAAAATTTCATTTGGATTTATAGAGCCTTCTGTAATAGGATCTCCAGCTTTTACCTCGTCTCCTTCTTTAACACGAAGTTTAGCACCAAATGGTATTAAATATTTTTTAGCATCTGTATCTGATATTATATTTACTTCTTTTCTAGCTTTATCATCTGATATTCTAACTATACCATCTATTTCTGTAACAATTGCAAGTCCCTTTGGTTTTCTTGCTTCAAAAAGTTCTTCAACTCTAGGAAGACCTTGTGTAATATCAGCAACACCGGCAACACCACCAGAGTGAATAGTTCTCATTGTAAGCTGTGTACCAGGCTCACCAATTGATTGTGCTGCAATAATACCAACTGCTTCTCCTATTTGAGCTTCTTCACGTGTTGCTAATCCCATACCATAACATTTAGCACAAACACCATGTTTTGTTCTACATCCTATAACTGAACGTACTTTTACATTGTCTATTCCTGCTCCAATTATCTTCTCAATTATCTTTTCTGTAAGCATTGTATTTGTATCTGCTATTACTTCCTTAGTTTCTGGATTAATAATATCTTCTAATGGATATCTACCAATTAATCTTTCTTCTAATTTTTCAACTACTTGATTTCCATCTTTAATATCATAAACATCTATACCTTCAGTTGTACCACAATCTTCTTCTCTTACAATTATATCTTGTGATACATCAACTAATCTTCTTGTTAAGTATCCTGAATCGGCTGTTCTTAAAGCTGTATCAGAAAGTCCTTTTCTTGCTCCATGGGCTGCAATAAAGTATTCTATCGCATCTAGACCTTCCCTAAAGCATGATTTGATAGGAATTTCTACTACCTTACCTGTTGTACTAGCCATAAGTCCACGCATACCTGCAATTTGTTTTAATTGGTCAAGGTTTCCGTCTTGCTCCAGATTCTGCCATCATGTAAACTGGATTTAAACTATCAAAGTTATCTTTCATTGCATTTTTTACATCATCTGTTGCTTTAGTCCATATTTTAATAACAGCATTATATCTTTCTTCATCTGTTATCAAACCACGTTTATATTGTTTTAATATTGTATCAACTTGGCTTTGTGCATCTGCTAATATTGTTTTCTTTGCTTCTGGTACTTTAACATCACTAACAGAAACTGTAATAGCTCCTATTGTTGAATATTTATATCCAGTTGCTTTAATATAATCTAGTAATTCTGCTGTATCACTTAAACCATGTGTGTTTATTGATTTAGCAATAATTTTTCCTAAATTCTTTTTAATTACAGGAAAATTAATTTCTAATTCAAATTCATTATCTGGATTTTCTCTATCTACAAATCCTAAATCTTGTGGTATTCCCTTATTAAATATAATTCTACCAACTGTTGTATCTATTAATTTATGTTTTTCTACTCCGTTTTCAATTTTAGACATTCTAACTTTTATTTTAGCATGCATTCCTAAGTCATGATTTTCGTAAGCTATAACAGCTTCTTCTGGAGAACAGAAATATTTTCCTTCACCTGGTTCTCCATCTACTTCAATTGTTAAATAATAACTTCCTAAAATCATATCCTGTGTAGGAACTGTTACTGGTTTACCATCTTGTGGTTTCAAAAGGTTGTTTACAGAAAGCATTAAAAATCTTGCTTCTGCTTGTGCTTCTGGTGATAATGGTACGTGAATAGCCATTTGATCACCATCAAAGTCGGCATTAAAAGCTGTACAAACCAATGGATGTAATTTTATAGCTCTACCTTCTACTAATACAGGTTCAAAAGCTTGAATACCTAATCTATGTAGTGTTGGAGCACGGTTTAACATTACTGGATGATCTTTAATAACATCTTCTAGTATATCCCATACTTCTGGTCTTAATCTTTCTACCATTCTTTTTGCATTTTTTATGTTATGAGCAATTCCACGACCTACTAATTCTTTCATTACAAAAGGTTTAAATAGTTCTACTGCCATTTCTTTTGGAAGTCCACATTGGTAGATTTTAAGTTCTGGCCCTACTACTATAACTGAACGTCCTGAATAGTCAACACGTTTACCAAGTAAGTTTTGTCTAAATCTACCTTGTTTTCCTTTTAACATATCTGATAATGATTTAAGTGGTCTATTTCCTGCACCAGTAACTGGTCTTCCACGTCTTCCATTATCTATTAACGCATCAACAGATTCTTGTAACATTCTTTTTTCATTTCTTACAATAATTTCTGGTGCCCCTAATTCTAATAATCTTTTTAAACGATTATTTCTGTTGATAACTCTTCTGTACAAATCATTAAGATCTGATGTAGCAAATCTACCACCATCTAATTGTACCATTGGTCTCAATTCTGGTGGAATTACTGGTACTACATTCATGATCATCCATTCTGGTCTATTATTAGATAATCTAAATGATTCTACAGTATCTAATCTTTTTACTATTTTTGGTTTTTTTACTTCACTTGCATTAACTAATTCTTTTTTTAGTTTTTCTGATAGCTTATCTAAGTCAACTTCTGCTAATAATTTGTATAAAGCTTCTGCTCCCATTTCTGCTTTGAATGAATCTTTACCATATTTTTCTATTGCCTCATGATATTCTTTTTCTGTTAAAACTTGTGCTTTTACAAGACCACTTGTTCCCTTATCTGTTACTATATAAGATGCAAAGTAAATTACTTTTTCTAGATTTCTTGCAGATATATCTAGCATTAAAGCTATTCTACTTGGAATTCCTTTAAAATACCAAATATGTGCAACTGGTGCTGCAAGCTCTATATGTCCCATTCTTTCTCTTCTTACTTTAGATTTTGTTACTTCAACTCCACAACGGTCGCAAACAATACCTTTATATCTTACTCTTTTGTATTTTCCACAATGACATTCCCAATCTTTTGTAGGTCCAAATATTCTCTCACAGAATAATCCATCTTTTTCTGGTTTTAATGTTCTATAATTAATAGTTTCTGGTTTTTTTACTTCACCTTTTGACCATTCTCTTATTTTTTCATCTGATGCTAAACCAATTTTTATTTTATCAAAAACTTCTAATTCGTCCATTATTTAGGAGCCCCCTATTTTTATTTATTTTTGGTAAGACTTTATAGTCTCCTTAGTTTTGTGCATCTTTACATTTTCTTTTATATACACTGTTGGTGCAGACATTAGTTGTTGATAAAAGAAAATGTAATTAGATGTATATATTCAATTATTCTTCATCTATAATATCTTCATCACTTAAGATATTATCTTCTGCTAAATCATTATCGAAAATTAATAGATCTTCATCATCTTCATCTGCTACATCTTCAAAAAGAAGGTTATCTTCATCTTCTAATTCTTCGTCAGCTTCTATGTAATTTTCTTCTATTTCTGATTCATCAGCAATAGTCTCTTCTCCTAACTTTTTGTTAGCCTCAATGTTAAAATCTATTCCATCATCAATGTTTTCTTTTAATTCTAATTCTTTATTATCGCTAGAATATAGTCTTATGTCTAATCCTAAAGATTGTAATTCTTTTATTAAAACTTTAAAGCTTTCTGGAACTCCAGGTTCTGGAATATTCTCGCCTTTTACTATTGCTTCATATGTTTTTACTCTTCCTACTACATCATCAGATTTTACTGTTAACATTTCTTGAAGAGTATATGCTGCACCATATGCCTCTAGTGCCCAAACTTCCATTTCACCAAAACGTTGTCCACCAAATTGTGCTTTACCTCCTAAAGGTTGTTGAGTTACTAATGAGTATGGTCCTGTTGAACGAGCATGTATTTTATCATCAACTAAGTGGTGTAATTTTAACATGTACATAACACCAACTGTAATTGGATGGTCAAATGCCTCTCCTGTTCTTCCATCATATAAAGTTGTTTTACCATCTCTTGAAAGACCAGCTTCTTCTAATAGATCTTCTATTTCATTTGATTTTGCACCATCAAATACTGGTGTTGCAACTTTCCATCCCAAAGCTCTTGCAGCCATTCCTAAATGAACCTCTAAAACCTGACCAAGATTCATACGAGAAGGTACACCAAGTGGATTTAATACTATATCTACAGGTGTTCCATCTGGCATAAATGGCATATCTTCTTCTGGTAATATTCTTGATATAACACCTTTATTACCATGACGTCCAGCCATCTTATCTCCAACAGAAATCTTTCTTTTTGTTGCTATATAACAACGTATTACTTGATTAACTCCAGGTCCTAATTCATCTGAATTATCTCTTGTAAATATTTTTACATCTACTATTGTTCCTGCTTCTCCATGTGGAACACGTAATGAAGTATCTCTTACTTCTCTTGCCTTTTCTCCAAATATAGCACGAAGTAATCTCTCTTCTGCTGTAAGTTCTGTTTCTCCCTTTGGAGTTACTTTACCAACTAAAATATCGCCAGGTCTTACTTCTGCACCAATTCTTATAATACCATTTTCATCTAAATCTTTTAATCCGTCATCACCAACATTTGGTATGTCACGTGTAATTTCTTCTGGTCCTAGTTTTGTATCACGACATTCACAATCATATTCTTCTATATGTATTGATGTATAAACATCTTCTTTTACTAATCTTTCACTTATTAAAACAGCATCCTCATAGTTATAACCTTCCCATGTTGTATATGCTATAAGAACATTTTTTCCAAGTGCCATCTCTCCATTTTTTGTAGATGGTCCATCTGCTAATATATCTCCAGCTTTTACAATTTCTCCTTTAGCTACAACAGGTCTTTGATTAATACAAGTTCCACCATTTGTTCTCTTGAATTTACGTAATTTATATTTATCTAAAGAATTTTTCTTGTTTCTAACAATAACTTCATCTGCAGTTACTTTTTCAACAACTCCTTCATTTTTTGCCGTAACTGTTATTCCAGAGTCTTTTGCAGCTCTATACTCAATACCAGTTCCTACAATTGGTGTTTCCACTGTTAAAAGTGGTACTGCTTGACGTTGCATGTTAGAACCCATAAGTGAACGTTTAACATCATCATGTTCAACGAATGGAATCATTGCTGCTGCAACAGATACAAGTTGTCTTGGTGAAACATCCACATAATCTACTAATTCTTTATCTACCTCTGTAATTTCTTCTTTATATCTTACTTTTATTCTGTTATTAACAAATCTTCCTTCTTCATCTAATGGTTCTGAAGCTTGAGCAATAATATGTTTATCTTCTTCATCTGCAGACATATAATCAATTATATCTGTTATTTTTCCTGTTTTTCTATCTACTCTTCTATATGGTGTTTCTATAAATCCATATTCATTTATTGTTGCAAAACAAGATAATGCTGAAATAAGTCCGATGTTTGGTCCTTCAGGTGATTCTACTGGACATAGTCTACCATAGTGAGTATGGTGAATATCTCTAACTTCGAATCCAGCTCTTTCTCTTGTTAAACCACCAGGTCCCAATGCAGAGATTCTTCTTTTATGTGTAAGTTCAGAAAGTGGATTTGTTTGATCCATGAATTGTGATAATTGTGAACTACCAAAGAATTCTCTTATTGATGATGTTATTGGTTTTGTATTAATTAATGTTTGTGGTGTAATTACATCTAGATCTTGTATCGTCATTCTCTCACGAACAACTCTTTCAAGTCTTGTTAAACCAATTCTAAATTGATTTTGCAATAATTCCCCAACACAACGTATACGTCTATTTCCTAAATGGTCAATATCGTCTACTTCACCTAAGCCATATTCTAAGTTTAATAAATAACTAATAGAAGCTATAATATCTTCATTTGTAATATGTCTTGGTAATAATTCTTCCATTCTTTCTTTTAATACTCTATGTAAGTCTTTTTCTTCTGTTGTATCTAATATAGATTTTAATACAGAATAATTTACATATTCTTTAAAATGTAAGTCACTAATATCCACATTTGTTACAAAGCTGTGGATATTTACTGTTCCATTACCTATAACTCTTACATTTTTATCATTAACTTGTACATCTACAATATTTAGTCCTGTATTTTGTATTTCTTCTGCTACATCTGCATCTATTACATTTCCTTTTTCTACCAAAACTTCTCCACTTTGTGGATCTATTATGTCTGTTGCTGCAATTCTTCCTGTTATTCTTGTAGCTAAACTTAATTTTTTATTAAATTTATATCTACCAACTTTGGCTAAGTCATATCTCCTTGAATCAAAAAATAATCCACTAAATAGACTTTTAGCAGCTTCTACTGTTGGAAGTTCGCCTGGTCTTAATTTTTTATATATTTCTATTAATGCTTCGTCAGATGTTTTTACTGTATCTTTTTGTATACTTGCAATTAATTTTGGTTCTTCTCCAAATAATTCTAAGATATCGCTATCTGTTTCTATTCCGATTGCTCTTAATAATGATGTTACTGGTAATTTTCTAGTTCTATCTACTCTAACATAGAAGATATCATTACTATCAGTTTCATATTCAAGCCATGCACCACGAATTGGCATAACAGTTGATGTATACAATTTTTTTCCTGTTTTATCATAGTCACTTGCATAATAGCATCCTGGTGAACGAACCAACTGGCTGACTACAACTCTTTCTGCGCCATTAATTACGAAAGTTCCACTATCTGTCATTAATGGAAAATCTCCTAAGTATATCTCTTGTTCTTTTATCTCTCCAGTTTCACGGTTAATTAATCTAACCTTTACATGCAATCTTGTTGAATATGTTGCATCTCTTTCTTTTGCTTCTTCTACTGTATATTTTGTTTTGTCTTCCATGTAATAATCGAAAAATTCTAAGACTAAATTTCCTGTATAATCTATGATTGGTGAAATATCTTTTAATACTTCTCCTAATCCTTCTTCTACGAACCAATCATATGAATCTTTTTGAACTTTAATTAGATTTGGCATTTCTATTGCATCGCCGATTTTTGCAAAAGTCTTTCGTACACATTTTTCATGTTTTACTTCTTTTAACAAAATAAATCACCCCTAAAAAAATTTAAGCAGAACTTTAAATATATATAAAGATTTAATAAATGAGTCCTTCTTACATTTAACGGTTAAGATACAAATAAATGAAGCCTACTGCTTATATGACTCCATTTCTTTTGTGTAACTACTAAATATAATTCCTCTCATTTTTAAATTTACATAACGAAAAATAACGACAACAAAAAGATAAGCCAGCATTTTTTATGCTAACATCTTTTTGTTTATTTTTATAAATTACTTAATAATTATTTTTATCACTATTTTAACCACCTTTATAATTATTGGTTAGTATATCGAATTATATTATACCTTATTTTATATTAGCTTGTCAATAAAAAAACGAACATTTTCCACTATTTTTTAGTGAATTCTGTTCATTTTTCAACATAAAATATTATGCAAAATTGCACAATATTTTATAATCTTATTTTCCCTTCGTGTTTACTTTTTTATCATAAAATTTATTATTTATATTCTTTATTTTTTTCTGTATTTACGATTTCAAACTTTTTTGTTTTTTCTTTATAATTTATATAATCTATTAACACGATTTTTATCACTGCAACAATCGGCACCGCCAAAAACATTCCTAAAAATCCAAAATATGCTCCACCTATTGTTACTGCAAATATTACAAGAAGAGGACTTATTTTTAAAGAATCTCCTACTATTTTTGGATTTATAATGTTAGCATCAATTTGTTGTAAAATTATTACTACAACAGCCATCCATATAGCTTGACTTATTCCACCAGTTAAAAAAGTTATTATAATTGATATTGTAACTGCAATTATTGCTCCAAAATATGGAATCATATTAAACAAACCTATTAAAAATCCCAGCAATAGTCCATACTTAACTCCCATAATGCTCATTGCAACAGAAGTTAAAATTCCAACCACAATTGCATCTAAAAACTGACTTGCTAAAAATTTCAAAAATATTTCATTTGTTCTATCAAAATATTTATTTATATTATTATATATATCTTCATCAAATATTGATTTAGTTAATTTTTTTATAAACCTTACTATCTCAGTTCTTTCCAATAAAATGTATACAGATACAATTATAGAAACAAAAAAATCAAATATTCCACTTGCAATACTTATCGCTCCTTGCGCATATTTAGTTAGTTTTTCTACATTAACAAATTGTTTTAAATCTATATTTTTAAATTCTTCTACCAAATTTATTAAGTATTCACTTTTTAAAGGTGAATCGTCTGGAAGTTCATTTATTTTTTCTACTGTTAAATTGTAATAATTTTGAAAATTATTTACTAAATCTACTATGCTCTGTGATATTATCGGAACAACAAATCTTATTATTAATAAAAAAAGAACTATTGCTATTATATACACCGTCATTACGCTTAATAGTCTTGATTTTTTTCTTATGAGTTTAACTTTTTTATATACATTCTCAATTTTTTTCGATGGCAAATATAATAAATATGCTATTATAATTCCAATTACAAATGGCATTATAATTCTAAAAAAATTTGATATCCAATCTTTTATTTCAGAATAATTATCCAATACTTTATATATTAAAATAACAGCCATAGCAAAGCTAAACCAATAAATCCATTTTTTACCTATATTTTTACTTTTTTTCTCCATTTGTCCACCTCTATTTTTATTTTATAATGTACTAAAAATAAAAGAATGATCATGCGCTTTTTGCGGAACACAAAATCATTCTTTTATTTTATCTTAACTTATACAAATTGTTAATAATTTGTATAAGTTTGTTGCTTTAAAATTCATAAATATAACATTCCAAATTTCTTCTACCAAAGCTAATACAATCACTATATGAACCCATATAAATATCTATTTTATTATTAGAGATTGCTCCACCTCTATCTTGAACTACAAACCATCCACCATTTGGTTTATTAGCAAAATATGGTATATAAATTACTGTTCCTAATTTATACCCACTTCCTGCAGCCACTGTATACCAAGATGATGCCATAGCTCCAGAAGCTGTTCTACCATATCCAGATGAACCTGCAGCTTTTCCACAAGTAGATGCTGTATATGCTGATGCATTCATATTTTTAACTTTTGGTGTTATTCCTTCAACTTTTTTTGCAAGTGATGAACTTGCTGTAGTTGCCGGATTTGTTGTTGCTGTTCTTCCTACTGAACTTCTTGTTGTAACTTGTTTTGTTCTGACTTCAACAATCTTATTTACTGGTTCTTTAATAACTTGTGATGAAATTTCAACCTTTTCAATTTCAACATCGTTTTTGTATTTAACTTTATATGTTACTTCTTTTATACCATCTTCACCATTTTGTACAACTTGATCTTGTTTTGTTCCAGTTCCCGTTGATACATCTTTAGTTACTGTTTCATATGGTATACTAATTTGTTCTTTAACTATTTTTTCTACAATTGAATCATAATTTTCTAATAATTCTTCAACTGATACTTCTTTATTTTCTTCTGTTGCTAATTCTTGAACTTCTTCTTCTGTTTTTGTTATTCTTATTGTTTTATTACTAGATAACTCAGAATCTCCATCTGGTACACTTTTTTCATCTTGTAATAAAATAATATGATTCTCATCTAATATCTCTGAAACTTTAGTTTTTGATGTTAAAACATTCATTTCGTATCCATTTGAAAGAATAATTTTAACACTATTTAATTTTGTATTAGTTGCCATAACACTTATTCCCATAATGAATATTATTATCAAACTAATACCTATCACTTTTTTTAGTGATATAGATGCTTTATCATCTTTTTTCATATAAAATATGTCCCTCCTTTTAAGCAACACATCGATATTATAACATTTATTTTATCAAATGTCAAATTTATCTATAAACATAATATATTTCGTATATAATTATTATATGTTGCTTGTACTTTGAATATGACTATTTTATTTAATTTAAATCTCTTTTTCACTATTATTTCCAAATTCTTCTATATAATCTTCTACTTCTAAACCTATTTGTGCTTGTATGCACAAAATGTCTTCCAACATTCCATTATAATCATCACTTATATTGCTTAAGATCGATTGAATATTTAAGATTTTATCTCTTCCTTCAACTTGATTCTTATTTACTCTAACTGTGTAGTTTTCTAATCTTTCTGATAGAATCATCTCTTCTTCTTCTATATCTAGAGTTTCTTCTATTTCACCAACTCCATCTATTTCTTCACTGCTATCTACTGCTTCTTCATCTACATATGATAACTCAGAATTAGATAATAGTTCATCATCTTCTTTTCCATATAAACTATTATTTACACATACTCTTGAAAAATCTTCTGGCTTATACTGCTCAATCGTTCTTATTATTTCGTATTCTCCATTTTTTGACAAGTATTCCACTAATACCATTCTTTCTTTATAATCTATTAAAAAAGACCTTTTTTTAGTTTCATCGTTCAAATATACTGATGAAACACCGAACTTTTATCCCTTCTTTAATATCTTTTATATATATATTAAAATTTCTATTTTTAAGTCTACTTATCATCATTAAATCAACATCATGCTCTTTACTTTTAATATAAGTTCTATCTTTATTTTTAACTACAACCATATTATTTGACTCATCCATTGCTGTAATTGAATTTATACAATGAGCATTTAATAATTCCATTGCTTCATCAAAAAAAATCTCAACTTTATCATAATCCATTTAACATCCCTCATTTTTATTTAATTCTAAAAAATTCTACTGCATTTTTATAACTAATTTCTGCAACCTTTTCTATATCTATATTTTTTTCTTTTGCAATTTTTTCTACAATATATTTAAGATTTCTAGAATCGTTCCTTTTTCCCCTGTTTGGCTCTGGTGATAAATACGGACTGTCTGTTTCTATAAAAAATCTTTCATTCGGAACCATTTTTATAATTTCTTGTGCATTTTTAGAATTTTTAAAAGTGACAGGACCTGCAAATGATATATAAAAGCCTAGTTTTAGAGCCTCTTTTACCAATTCTCTATTTAACATACAACAATGAAAAACGCCTTTTCTATTTACTTTATTATTTTTTAATATTTCTAACGTATCTGAAATCGCATCTCTAGAATGAATAACAATTGGAAGGTCAACTTCATTAGCCAAATTAATTTGCTCTATAAAAGCTCTTTTTTGATATTCTTTATTTTCCTTATTCCAATAATAATCCAATCCAATTTCCCCTATAGCAACACACTTTTCATTTTTTGTTAATTCTTTTATTTCTATTAATTCTTTATAAAATTCTTTTTCCCCTTCTGGTATATCATTTGGAGATATTCCACAAGTTGTATATATAAAATCATATTCACTCGTTAATTTACTTGCATATTTTGATGACTCCAAATTATATCCTGCACTTATTATTTTAGTTACACCTTCATCATACATTTTTTGTATAATTTCTTTTCTATCTTCATCAAATTTAGAATCATCATAATGTGCGTGCGAATCAAAATATTCTATTTTCATAAATTCCTCCAAATCTTAGTTTTCTAATAAAATACTTACACTAGCTATTGCATAATCTTTTATATGTGACATGCTTATATCTTTACTTATTATATCACATTTATTTAATTTATCTATAAAAAACATAGGCTTCCCATTTTCATCATTTTTTATTTCTATATCAGTCCAAGATATATCATATTTTGATTTCAATTTGTTTGATATTGCTTTAAAAACAGCTTCTTTTGCTGCAAATCTAGCTGCAAAATGTTGATACTTCATATTATTTTTAGAGTTACAATACTCAATTTCATAATTTGTATATACCCTTTTTAAAAACTTCTCATCTAAATCCTGTATAGCTTCTTTTATTCTATTTACCTCTATTATATCTATCCCCGTTTTTATTTGCATAAAAATTTTATAAAGTGTTTTTTCACTTTATACTCCTCCTTCTTCATAATTTTTTATAAGGTCCAAATATTTCATAATATCTGGACCTTATTTTTATTGTTTATATTTAGTTATTACTATCCGTATAATAATTTGCATTTAAATCCTCACTTATATGCCATTTTCCAATAAAATTAACTATAGCATTGTTGTCCAAATTATATTTAGGTTCAACAATTACATTTCCCTTTTGGTCTATTACTCCCCATACGCCATTTTTCTTTACTGCCGAAAATCCATACTCATTTTGTTCTGTAGCATCATCATAAATATAATTTACCACAACTACATTATCTTTATTAACAAATCCATACTTTCCGTCTTTTTTACTTAAGAATAATGTATTAGATTTTAATATATCGCTTGCCTTCTTTTCTTCAAATTTAAAATTATAATATTTATACTCATTATTTACTCTAACTTTTAAATAACCTTTTTCTGTATTAACTTCTGATACTATTCCTGTAGCTTTAATTTGCATATCTCTATTAATTAAATCTGTTTCTTCTGCTGTTTTAACACCTTCAATAAAATCCGCTGTCTTTCTATAAACTAAATTTGTGTAATTAAAATCTATTATAGTTTCATTGTTAGTATTAATAATTCCATATTTATTATCTTTTTTAGCTATGTAATAATTTGAAAATAAATATGTTAAATCTTGATAACTTATTTTAACTTTTTCTTCACCTGTTAAACTTACCAATCCATAACTATTTCCTTGTTTAACAATTGCTATACCATCATTAATATCTTTTATGTCTGTATATTTATTTTCTAAATATGTTTGTCCTTCATTATTTACAACTTTTAACACTCCATTTTCTTTTACAACATATGATGAATTTCCTATAACATTTTTTATTAAATCATATTTACATTCTAAAGCTACTTTTTTATTGTAATTTATGACACCGAATTTTTCACTAGTATCTTGAACTACATATCCATCTTCATATCTATCTGTTAGTGCTTTTATATCTTTATAGTTATTATCTATAATTACACTTCCTGTATTGTCAACAAGTCCTTTTTTTCCATCTTTTGTTGTAACCAAACTATTTGTAACGCCTTTTAAAGCTGTTATGTCATCATATTCACATGCCACAACTTCTTTACCATCTAAATTTATAACTCCGTATTTTCCATCTTTTTTAACTTTTAACACATTTGTTTCATACCACAAGTTATTATTTTCATCACTATTTTGAATAGTTTCAATGTCTTCATATTTATTAAATAATTGCTCATTTTTTTCATTTATTGCTTTTGTTTTATAAGTATTATCATTATAATTAATATCATATGTACAAATAAATACTGGTTTTGTTTTATCTGGAACTTGTAACATATCAGAGTATGTTGGTTCTATTACTGTATTTCCATTTGAATCAATTATTCCCCATTTACCATCTGTATAAACAGAAAAATAATTTATTGCTATTACTTTCTCATCTTTCTTAACTTCTGTATTTAATAGTTTTTTAAGCCCTACAACAAACATTATAACTACGGCTATTGCAATAATAACTGCTGCTACTTTTTTCATGTTCAGCTTTCCTTCACTATCATATCTTCTTCCTTTACTCATTTCTTACCTCCAAATAAGCTTAACTTACATTATATACTATATCACATTTTTATATGATTTTACAAGTTTTTATAAAAAAATTATGCATGCCACACATATTTATACATCAATACTAAAAAAATATACCCTTAGGAATCTTTTTTCCTAAAGGTATATTTTTTATTTACGTTTTTTTACTTTTGCAACAATTACAGTCATATCATCTTTTTCACTTCCATAATCATTATCTCTAGCTTCATTTACAATAATATCTGCTATTTTTTGCACATCATCTGTCTGTATATCTTCTAACAAGTATTTTACCCAAAGTTCTTTATTTAAGTATTCTGTATTAGAATCTAATATTCCATCACTACACATTACAATAATATCTCCATCTTCTAAATCTTTATCATATACTTCAAGATCTATATCTTCTAATATTCCTGTTGGTAAAGATTCAGATTTCAATATTTGCACTTCATTATCTCTTTTTATATATGTTGGGCATGCACCATTTTTTATAAACTCAATGTTTCCAGAATATAAGTCTAAAATTTGTATGTCTAAAGTTGCATACATATCTTCCTCTGTATTTGCAGACAGTGTAGAATTTATTAATTTTATTGATGTATCTTTTTCAAAACCAGATGTTAATAGTCTTTCTAACATTTTTATTGCTATTTTACTACTCTTTCTTGCTTCTGGTCCAGATCCCATACCATCACTTAAAGCTAACAAATATTTTCCATCATCCAATTTGGTTTGTATACTTGTATCTCCTGAAACAGGTGAACCTTTTTTTGTTGATTTTGCAATTCCAACTTGTAATCCATATTTATCTTTAGAAATATATGTATACATACAATTTTCTTTATTTAATCTTAATCCGCATTCCTGTTTTTGTAAAACCATATCACTATTTAAAACTTTTGATAATATTTGTGCAATTTTTTTAATATTACATTGTGTTCCATCCACATTTTCACACACACCTGTGTATAAAGTTACACTATATCTTCCTGTTTCCTCTTGTTTTATACTAATATCTTTTATATCTATTTCTTTTTGCTTTAAAAATATTTTTATTTTTTCTTTTTCTGCTACAAATTTCTCTACTTGCCTTGGCGAAATTTCTTCTGCCAAATTAGATATTGCTTCTGAAACCCCTTCTAGTTGTGTTGATACATTCTTTTTACTTTCATCAACTTTTTTCTTCCATATAAAATTTAAATTACTTATACGATAAGCATAATTTATAGATTTTATTATTCTGCTTAAATCTTTTTCTAATGATTTGTTATTATCGTCTATGTTTGAGCCAACTATATAATTATTATGCAAAGCAAATATATTTAATAAATCTTTTTTTGTTATCATTTCTTTTTCTAATAAACATTTGTATATATCTTTTTGTATATCTTCATCATTATATATATCGTCATATATAATATTTTCTTCAAGTCCATCTAAGCTATTTTTTAGTTCGTTTACAAAAATATTTTTGTTATATTCTTCTTGTTTTTCTAATTCTTCATCGTCTACAATAGTAGCCGCAGCTTCTTTATAACTCTTAGCCATTTCAGATATAGTTTCTGATATATTATTTAATTTATAAATAGTTTCTTTATTTTCTTCTAAACTTCTACCTGTTGTTTCTGGTAATAGCTTTTCTTTTCCAAATAAATCTTCAATCTCTATTCCTACATTTTTTGGTATTGCTAATAATGCAATTGATGCAATTAATATTTCTCTAAATAAAATAATTGGTACCACATTTCCATTTGCAACATATGTTAACAACACATTTCCAAGTATAAATCCAACAATTACACCTATTTTACCAAATTTATTAAATAATCCTGCAAGCATTCCTGCTATTGCATATGACGCAACCATAATTGGTTCTCCATCACTAATAATTCCTAATACAACACCTATTGTAATTCCTGCTCCTCCACCTACTAATATTCCGGTGTTTCCATCCTAATATTAAAACAAGTAATATACTACATATATTTTTTAATGAAAAACCAAATATTTGTATTGGTTCTAATGCAAGTACTGCAATTGCCACAAGCAAACTCGCACCTATTACTTCTTCTATTGAATATGCTTTTTTATTCATATAATCTTTTATTACTGTAATAGAATTAGAAAATATTTTATAAAAAACATAAATTGCTATACTTATCATAACTGAAATTAAAAAGTCATATAATAGAAATGTATTAAAAAACATTGGTACTATAGAAACTAATAAACTTGAAAAAAACAAATGTAATCCTATTCTTCTCTTTTCATTTGTTTCACTTACAATTCTTGGTCTTATGATATATATGCTTGCAAATAAAACTAAGCTCGAAAAGATATACGCAAGTAATCCATCTGTTCCAGAACCAATATATGTACCTATTCCACTAATTATATATATTATTCCAATTGGTATTCCATTACTCATTGCAGCTGCCAATATTGCTAGTCCAAATACCGATAAATTTATATTAGAATCTAGTCTAAAATTAACCATTGAAATTAAAAAGCATATTAAATATAACACTATATTTTCTTTTGCAAGTATTTTATTTAGTAATATTTTTAACCCCTCTTTTTTATCTAATTCAACATCCTCATATTGACTTTCAGTTTCTTCAAAGTCTTTTGCTATATTTTGAAACATCCTTACCACCTCATACTTCTAAAATTCTATGCTAATTTTAATACATAAAAAATTAATTATTTGTCGCTTTTAATACATAGAACCTGAAAAGTTTTTTACAACTTGTGATATATTTTTATTATTTATTTTATATTTATTATTTATAACGCAAATTATGTTTATAATTTTATCGTAAATTAGCTAAAAATACAAGATATTTTTTCTTTTTAGAATATATATCTTTTTTAATATTTATCACTTTTTTTATTGTTAAGCATATATTATTATAACATACAAATATAATTCTAGAATATATTATATAGAGGTGATAAAAAGATATGAATAATAATCAAAATATTGATATTTCAAAACTTATGAACATGTTATCTAAAATGGATAAGAAACAATTAGAAGAAGGACTATCTAAAGTAAGTCAAGTTTTAAATTCTAAAGACAAAAACAAAATAATAGATGAAATTACAAAAAACAGTAAGTAGGTGAAACTATGAATGAAGATATGTCTGATATGATAAAGAATTTAAGTAATATGCTTAATAGTAAAGATATGCCAGATGATATAAAAAATATTATCAATAATTTTTCTTCCAACAATAAAAATTCTAATGCTGAAGATATATCTTCAGCAAACAAACACTCTACTAATACATCTTCTTCTGAAAGCAACTCAGATATAGATATTGGAATGATTTTAAAAATGAAGAAAATTATGGATTCTATGAAAAATAATAAAGATGATCCAAGAGCTAATTTACTATTATCTTTAAAACCATATCTAAAAAATAGTAGACAAGAAAAGGTTGACCAATATATAAAACTCTTTAACATGAGTAAAGTCTTTGAAGTTATTAATCCCCTAGGTGGTGATAATAAAAATGGCTTATAATTATCCTTATTTTTATCCATCCTATAGAAGATATCCAAACTATGCTTATAATTACCCTAATTTTTATAGTAAATCTTATGAACAGAATAAAAGCACAAATAATAAAACATTGCCCAAAAGTGAACCAATCTCACAGAATATTGCTTCAGAAGAGAGAACCATCAATACTGACGATTCTAGAGAATGCTTTGAAATTTTTGGAATAAAGTTATTTTTTGATGATATTTTATTAATTTGTTTGATTTTTTTCTTATATAACGAAGGTGTAAAAGATCAATATCTATTTATTTCGTTAATATTATTATTACTTAGTTAAAAAAATGATGAGAAGCCCTCACTGTCCAATACTTTTGGTTGGTACATATTAGTTTTCTCATCATTTTTATAATATTATTCTATAATCATTTCACCATTTTCATCTATATAAGCACTTGTTTTTAATGTTCTATCTTGAATTTCTGCTTTTGTTCTTTCTTTTATAATGTTAGATATTCTAATTTGAGGTGCTTCTATTGATGCTGCTGCAATTATTGCTTCTTTATTTCCTTTTGCTCCCGCATGTGCAAGCCCCCTAAGTATTCCAAGTACCACGATATTCTCTCCAGCAATAACTTCTGCTCCAGCATTAACATCTCCAAGCACAACTAAACTTCCTTCATATTCTATTCTTTGTCCTGACCTTAATGCTCCTCTATGAAATTTAGTTTCAGAAACTGCAATTTCTTTATTAAAAGCTTTTTTTATACCATGTAATCCTAATATCTTAGGTATATCAAATGTTATTTGTATATCTATTTTATCTTTAATTATCTTTTCTATCTCTTTAGATTCTTCTTCTGATAAATTTTTTCCTGTTATAAACAATGGCAAATCATTTTCTTTACGTATTTTTTTTATTTCTGCAATTTTTTTCTTTACACTATCTAAAATTTCCTTTTGAGATAATTCTTCATTTATTTTTACAACTATTTCATTTTCTTTTGTAATTATTGAAATACCATTTTTCATCGTCCTGCTTCCTTTCTTTTATATTTATCTTACTGATTCAACCGTTGTTTTTGCTGTCATATCCTCTGTTACATCACTTGAATTCATTCCAAAATATTCTGAAAAAATGTCTCTTGCAACTTCTGCTGTATATCCACCATGTCCACCATTTTCAACTAAAACCACTACTGCTATTTCAGGATTATCAAATGGTGCAAAACCTACAAACCATGCATTTGTTTTATTTCCTGCTTGTGCAGAACCGGTTTTTCCACCAACTTCTATATTAAAGTTTCTAAAAGTTGAATATGCTGTTCCTCCTGATTCACTAGTTACGCCTTTCATTCCTTCTAATACAGCATTTATATTTTCTTTTTTCATATTTAAATTTTCAGTTTTTTCGCTACTTATATTTAATTTTTTATTGGCAGCTTCTTGTATCTCTTGTTTTGACACCTCTGTACCATCTGAGTTGATAATAGATTTTACTATACTTACATCTACAGGATTGCCTCCATTTACTAGCATACTTATATACTTTGCCATTTGTATTGGAGTAAAGTTATTATAGCTTTGTCCAATTGCTGCAGATAAAGTATCTCCTATATACCATTCTTGTTTATTACTTTCTGCTTTTTGTCTGGTAGCTAAATCTCCACTTACTTCTCCTGGAAGTTCAATTCCTGTTTTTTTACCTAACCCAAAATACGAAGCATATTTTGATAATGTATCTATTCCTATTCTATAACCAGTCTCATAAAAGAAATAATTGCATGAATGCTTTATTGCTTCAGATACATTTAAATATCCATGTCCTCTATGATAACTTGACCAATACCAACATACCGGATTATATCCTCTAGGATATACACCTGTATCATTTATCTTTTCTGATGGTGTTATTTTGTTACTTTCTAATCCCGCAATTGCTGTTACCATTTTAAATGTTGAACCTGGTGCATATGCTCCACTAATAGCTCTATTAAATAGCGGTTTTAAATTTGAATTTGTATATTCGTTATATTTTTCTGTACTTATTCCTTCTGCAAAAAGTTGTGGCTCATAATCTGGATAACTTGCTAGTGCCAACACTTCACCAGTATTTACATTCATTACTGCTACGGCTCCTGCATCTGCATTACTTTTCTCTGAAAATCCTCCATTTTTAATCTTTTCAATATTAGACTTCAGTGCTTGTTCCGTAACTTTTTGTAGATTAGCATCAATTGTTAGTACAACATTAGAACCTGCTGTAGCTTCTTTTGATATATATTCATCTGTTGCCGTTCCATTTACAGACATATCTATTTGTCTTGTACCATTTTTTCCTTTTAAATAATCTTCATATACATATTCTATTCCGGTTTTTCCTATGATATCATTATATCCATATGAGTCTTGTTTATCTTTTAATTCACTCTCTGTAATTTTCCCTACAGTACCTAATATATGTGATGCTAATGTTCCTGATGGATATTCTACAGATGGTTTTGTTACAATATCTATGCCAGGGAATTCAGAATTTTCTTCAGATATTTTTAAAATACTATTTCTACTAACATTTTTTGCTAGCTGAACAGCTTTTGTATTGCTATATCCATTTCTAGCTATCTCATATCTCATTACAATTATTTTTCTTATATTTTGTACATCAGTTTCCTTTATATCATATTTATTTTTAAAAAACTCAAAACACTGTTCTGCCGAATATTCTTCATCAATATTATTAGATTTTTTAAAAGTTTTTTGCTCTGATTCTTGTATCTTAAATTCGTATGGTTCTATACTTATTGGGAAGTTATCTATATATGTATCATTATCTTGCTCTAACAAATTAGCTAATTTTAATAATGTATTATTTAATATTTCATTATCAACTTTTGTTTTATATATTTCTATGCTAAAGTTCATTGTCGTAGTTACTAATTTATTTCCTGTTCTATCTAATATTTCTCCTCTTGCTGCTTCTAATGTTGTTTCTCTTGTTAATCTAGTATTAGATTCTTTTCTATATTTTTCACCATTGATAATTTGTAAATTAAAAAGTTGAACTAACAGAATTACTCCTATTATATATACAATAATTAGCATTATATTATATCTTATTTTATGTTCATTTAATTTTGCTTTGTTCAATTTTTCACCTTCTCCATTTTAAAAATATCTTGTCAATATCTTTGGTTCTTTAAAATTATTTTCTAAATACATTCCTGCTTTTTGAATTATTGGATATAATATTATTGTTAGTATTGCATTAAATATAATTTCTACAACAAGTATTTTAGTAAAAGCAAAAATCTCCATATTTGAAGACGTTTTTATTATATTTAATATATATACTCCAACTTCATATATGGTAGTTGTACTTATGACCATAAGCATTATTGCAATTTTACTATCCTTTGAAAAATTTTTATCATATATATCTGATAAAATAACTATTATAATAAACATTATACTTGTTATTCCTATTATTTTACCTCCTAATAAGTCCAGTAGAATACCTGTTATTATTGCAAATATTATTCCTACTTTTTTCCCTATAAATAATCCAATTACCAGCATTAATAAAATGAATAAATTAGGTTTTATTCCTGCAATATTGAACCAACTAAAAAAGTTGGCTTGCAAGAAATATATAATAAAAAATATAAAGCATAAGCTAACTATTGATATTACTTTTTTCAGATTATTCACCTCTTTGATTAATTTATTTTAGTATTATTTTATTTATTTGTTATTATAAGAACTGTTTCTAATTTAGAAAAATCTACTGCTGTTTCTATATTTGCATATCTATCTGTTATATTTTTAGTACTTATTATTTCCTTTATCTTTCCTATATGAATTCCTTTAGGATATATTCCACCTATACCTGATGTTTCTATAGTATCTCCTTCTAAAATAGTTGCATCTGTTGGTATATATGTTCCTTTTAAAATATTATTGCTATCTAATGTTCCTTTTACGCTTATACTATCTCTTGTAGTTGTTATTGTACTACTAACTGAACTTGCTGTATCTATTATTGTTTGTACTTTTGCTGTATTATCTGTAACAGATATAATATGTCCGAACTAATCCTTTATCTGATATAACTGTCATATTTACATCTATTCCATCTTTTTTTCCAGCATTTATGACTATCACTTTGCTATAGTTGCTTAAATCTCTTTGTATAACTTCAGCTGGTAATGTAGTATATTCTGAATATTTATCTTTTAGATTTACATATTCTTTAAGTGTTTCATTTTCTGCTTTTACAATTTCTAATTCTCTTGCTTTTTTTTCTAATTCACTGTTTTCATTTTTCAAATTTTCATTTTCTGCTTTTAATTCCTTTATGTTAGAAAAGAAAGTATCATTTCCAGATACTTTGTTTTTTAAATATGTTAGTCCATTTTGAATAGGCATTACTAATGAACTAAAAGTATTTCCAATATATGACCATTTTTCTAATTTCAAATTAGAAAAAATTACCAAAACTATTAGAATAATGATTGTTATTATTATCCCTACTAATCCATTATTAGCCTTTTTTTTATACATAACATTTCCTTTCTATCTTCTTTTTCTAGCATTAATTAATACTGTTTTTAATTTTTCTAAATCCTCTAAAGTCCTTCCAGCCCCTTTTGCAACACAATCCAAAGGATCTTCTGCAACGTATACTGGCATTCCAGTATTGTTACTCAATAGTTTGTCCAAGTTTCTAATTAGCGATCCTCCGCCTGCAAGAACAATTCCTTTTTCCATTATATCTGACGCAAGTTCTGGTGGAGTTCTTTCTAATGTTTGTTTTACTATTTCTACAATTTTACTTATTGATTCTTGCATTGCTTCTTCAATTTGTGAAGATGATACAATCACATTCTTTGGAAGTCCAGTGCTCAAATCTCTACCTCTTATTTCCATATTCATATCTGTCATTAATGGCATTGCGCATCCTATTTCCATTTTTATTTGTTCTGCAGTTGTTTCTCCTATAGCTAAATTCATTTCTCTTTTTATATAATTTACTATATCTTCATCTAATTCATCACCAGCAACTCTTAGGGAATTACTTACTACAACTCCTCCTAGTGATATTACTGCAACTTCTGTTGTTCCACCGCCTATGTCAACAATTATACTTCCACTTGGTTCTGCAACGTCTATATTGGCTCCTATTGCTGCTGCCATTGGTTCTTCTATTAAATAAACTTCTTTTGCACCTGCTTGAAGTACAGCTTCCTCAACTGCTCTTTCTTCTACTTCTGTAATTCCTGATGGAACACCAACAACTATTCTTGGTCTTCCTGCATTATATCTTTGACAAACCTTTTTTATTATATTTTTTAGCATTAATTGAGTTGCTGTAAAATCAGCAATTACTCCATCTTTCATTGGTCTTACAGCTTTTATTGTATCTGGTGTTCTTCCAAGCATTTCTTTTGCTTCATGCCCGAGTTGCAAGTATATTTCCACTTCTTCTATCTATTGCAACAACAGATGGTTCTTTTAACACAATTCCCTTTCCTTTTAATGTAACTAATAAATTAGCTGTCCCTAGGTCAATACCAATATCTTTTGATACAAAATTAAAAAAATTCATATTAATTCCACAATCCTTTCTTTGAAAAAATACTCTCAAATTTTCCATCTCCTATAACAATATGATCTAATAACTTTATTTGAAAAAGTTCACAACATGCATAAATTCTATTTGTTATTTCTATGTCTGCTCTACTTGGCGTTGGGTCTCCACTTGGATGATTATGTATTATAATCATTTTAGGTGCATTTACTTTTATAACTTCTGTCAAAATATCTTTTGGACTTACATTTACAAAATCTACTCCGCCTACTGCAACGTCTTCTATTTTTATAATATTGTTCTTTGTATTTAATATTATTATCTTTACAATTTCTCTTTTTTCATATCTTAATTCTTCCATAAACATATTTGCCACATCTTGTCCACTTTTAATTTTTATTTTTAAAATATTTATTGGACTAGACATTCTCTTGGCTAGTTCACAAATAGCCTTTAATTGTATAGCTTTTACTTTTCCTATTCCTTTTATTTGCATATATTCTTCCATAGAAATATCTTGCAAAAATCTTAAATTGTTTTGACTTTTATTGTTTTTTAATTTTAATATTTTATTTGCTAATTCTATAGAAGTATTCTCTTTTGTACCATTTTTTATTATTATTGACAGTAATTCTGCATTCGATAATTTTTTGGGTCCATATATTTGTAACTTTTCGTAGGGCCTCTCTAATTCTGGTAATTCTTTAATTGTCATAAAAATCCTTTCTATTACCGTACCCCCATATTATTCTAAACTAAACTTTTCTATAAATAAAAATTGATAATATCATTCCAATGATACTAGCTATATTCATTCTAAAAGTTAATCCAAAAGTTATTTTCATGATACTTAAATCCAACTCTAACGGACTAGATAATCCAAAACTGTTTCCATAAGCAAGCCACCATAAGAAGTCCACTCTTGACGCTAACTCTCCTAATAATCCTCCTACTACTAATCCAGATAATATAAATATAATTAGTATCCATATATTTTTTTCTTTTGTTGCCATAATTCCTCCTCCATCCTTACGGAACTCTTTTTTATACTTTTCATATTATATATTGAATTCACTTTTTTTTCAATACAAACATACAATTTTTTCCTTGATTTCTCTTTCATTTTCCTTAAAAGTATGTTATTCTATTTAGTACATTTTTTATTATTATTAATATAATATATAAACAATATTTTTACCAAATATTTCTCATTTATTTTTTATTAAATTAGTTGTATAATTATATTATAATCTATATGGAGGTTACAAAAATGAAATTTGAAAAACTTAACGAAAATAAAATTAGAATAACTTTAAGCACTCAAGACTTAATAGAAAAAGACATTGATTTTCATTCATTTATGTCTAATTCTATAAAATCCCAAGATCTATTTTTAGACATCTTAGAGGAAGCTGAAAAGAAAGTAGGATTTGTAACAAAGGACTATAAAGTTAGAATTGAAGCTTTAGCAATGAATGACGGCGATTTTATCTTTACAGTCACTAGACTTGTAGAACGGAACCAAAGAAAAGGAGTCACAAAAACCGCCTAAGTTAAAATTCAAAAGAAAAGCTGTGAACACTAACTCTAATCATTTAGTTTATAAATTTTATTCATTTGAAGATTTTTGTAACTTTACAGATTTTATAAAAAATTCCAATATAAAGAATATAAATTCTATTTCCAAAACTATTATTTTGTATAAATATAAAGATATATACTATTTAGTTTTATCTAATGTTAACCCTAATTACAAATATAGCAAAAAACTTTTTAGTCTATTAGCAGAATTTAGTACATATGTAAATAATCCAGAACTATTTTCTAGAAAACTATGTGAGTGTGCTGAGATTTTTATAAAAAATAATGCTATAAAGATTTGCCAAAAATACTTTAATTAGTATATTTAATCTTTATTAAATAAAAAAAACGAATTGTTATCTAAAATAGATAGCAATTCTTTTTTTATTTATATACATAGTTTTGAGGATTTTGTGCTACACCGTTTATTCTCACCTCAAAATGCAAGTGATTTCCTGTTGAAATACCTGTTGAACCCACTTTTGCTATTATTTGCCCTTGCTCAACTTTCTCGCCTTTTGCTACTAATAGTTCACTACAATGTGCATAATATGTTTGTATTCCATTTGAATGTGACAAAATAATATAGTTTCCATACCCATCATTTTTATTTCCTGAATGTATAACAGTTCCTGAAGCTGCTGCTTTTATTTGTGTCCCTTTTGGTGCTGCAATATCAATCCCTTTATGGTTATCTCTTGATCTAATTCCAAATCTTGATGTTATTGTCCCTGTAATAGGTGTTATAAAATCCACACCTATACTTGTAGTAGTCTTACTAATTGTATTGTTTTTACTATTTGATATAGTATTAGTACTTGCCACTTTTACTGTCTTAACTTCTTGGTATAAGTTATTTACACATTCATCTACACTCGAAAGTTCTTTACTTTCTGCTCCATACTTTTCCAAAATACTTATATTATCTTTATTACTACTATTTTTTTCTTTTAATTTATTTACAACATCCTCTGCTTGTTCAAAATTAGATAAATACATCTTTTCTTCTCCATTTTCTACTAAAGCATACATTTTATAATATGTTGTTCCTGATGTTATTACTTCATTATATATGTCATCTTCGTTTGTAAGCACATCTCTTTTTAATAAACATAATTTATATTCTGGCATTTCATCTACTTGAACAAATGCTACATTTTTTGAATCTCCATTTTCTATATACTCATTTATTTTTGTCTGAAGATTATTTTTATTATCACAATATCCAATAAATTTTCCATTTAGACTTACACTATATGTAGGTTTATATACAAAAAAAACTACTCCTATTATTAATATAATTGCAATAATAAATAATGTAACAACTCTAGCTGATGTTCTCATATGTATTAATACTTTTTTTAACATTCTCTCTCTCCCATAAATTTAGTCGTAAGGGGATTTTATAATATTTAATTTTTTTTCACAACTTTTATTTTTTTTCATTTTCTTGTTTTTTCTAGTTAATTTTCTTTTAAGAGATTATTCCTATTCTTTTTTCTCTGTTTTTCTCCTGTTTATTGCAAAAATCGGTTGAAATCGACACGATTTCAACCGAATTTTTATTATTATTGTTGTAACTCTGTTTTTACTGTTTGTATTTCAGTAACAGTTGCTTTACTAGCAGGTTTATAATATCCTTTTGTTTCTGCTATCTTAAATAGTTCATATTGAAAGCTTTCATCATTATTTCTGATTTGTTGAATTGTTTGTCTTAATTGCATATTTTCTGTTTCAGATATTACTCCTTGATAAGTAGTAAGTTCTGACTTTACACCATTTAATATATCATTAACCATTGTTTTCTCGTCCATAGTTTCCTCCTATTAATTATTTAAAAAAGACATTAATTTTTGTTTAGTATTTAATGCATCTTGTGCTGATTTTGTAAATATTTGCTTAATTTGTGGATCTACAGCCTGAGAAGCATATGTGTTTAATTTTTGATATGATGTTTCATGTGCGCCTATTAAATGTCTTAAATTTTGTAATTCAACTTGACTTAAATCTGCCATATTAAATCATTCCTTTCCATATATATATATTTAGATTGTTTCCACTTTTATTTTTTTTATACAAATTTTCATACTATCAAAATATTTTTGTATAAGTTTTATCATTAAATCTCAATTTAAATTTTAAATCTTTATAGTTCAAAAAAAGTGCTAACCTATAAATTTAATTTTAGAATTAAATTATAAATTAGCACATTTTATAAAATTATATTATTTGTAGTCCTGCAAATTTAGCCATTAATCTCTTATTTCCTACTTTATCAAAACAAATATCTACTTTTAAGTCATCACCTTCTTGTTCTACTTTATTAATCGTACCCTCTCCAAATTTTTTGTGATAAACTCTTTGACCTGCTTCATATTCTTGTATATTTACATTTTTTTTGCTTTCAAATGACTTTAAAAAACTTTCAGCAGTTCTAAACGCAAAATTACTTGTATTATTATTTGTATTGCTAGCTACATTTTTTATTTCCGAAGCATTATTGTCTATTTTATATGTTTTCACTTTTGATCCAGATGCTTTTCCATATTCCCATTTATAAGAGCTATCATTAAATGTCTCTTCATTTTTAGAATTAACTATTTCTTCATATCCATCTAATAATTCTGATGGTATTTCCTTAACAAATCTAGATATAGAATTGTAACTTGTAGAGCCAAAAATAGTTCTTCTTTTTGCACATGTTAAATATAAATATTGTTTTGCTCTAGTTATTCCAACATAAAACAATCTCCTTTCTTCTTCTAATTCTTTTGGCTCTCCAATAGATTTGTATCCCGGGAATATTCCTTCTTCCATTCCTACTAAAAACACTACTGGAAACTCAAGTCCTTTTGCACTATGTAAAGTCATTAATGTTACAGACTCTTCTTCGTCTTCTAAATTATCAACATCACTAGATAATGTTATCCCCTCTAGGAACTCTGCAAGAGTATTATCTGCTGATTCTTCCTCGAATTCTATTGCTACTGTCAAAAATTCGTCTAAGTTTTGTATTCTAGTTTCTGCCTCAACAGTATTTTCCAATTCTAAAGCTTTTGTATATCCTGTCTTTTTTAATGTCTCTTTTATTAAATCTGATATAAGCATATTATCTTTTTTAGATCTTAACTCTTCTATTGCTTCTATAAACTCTCTAGAATTTAAATATACTCTATTTAGTCCATATTTTTCTGCGTTTTTTATGATATCATACATTGAATTTCCTGTTTCTTCTGATATTTTAGCAATGTTGTCTAAACTTGTTTTTCCTATTCCACGTTTTGGTTCATTTATTATTCTTTTTAATGACATATTATCTGATGGATTAAATATTAATCTTAAGTATGCAATTATATCTTTTATTTCTTTTCTCTCATAAAATTTTAATCCCCCAATTATTTTATATGGAATATCTTCTCTTCTTAAAATATCTTCTATTGCTCTTGATTGTGAGTTCATTCTATAAAGAACTGCAAAATCAGAAAATTTAAAATATTCTTCTGTCTTCAAGAACCTAATTTGGTTTATTATATATGAAGCCTCATCATATTCATCATCACCACTATATATGCAAGGAATATTTCCTTCATTATTTTCTGTCCATAATTTTTTATCATATTTAGTTTCATTATGTTTTATTACTGCATTAGCAGCTTTTAATATATTTCCTGTACATCTATAGTTCTGTTCTAATTTTATTATTTTAGTCCCAGGAAAATCTCTTTCGAAATTTAGTATATTAGAAATATCTGCTCCTCTAAAAGAATAAATTCCTTGATCATTATCTCCTACTACTGTTATATTTCCATACTTTGATGCCAAAATAGATATAAGCATAAACTGTGCTTTGTTTGTATCCTGATACTCATCAACTAATACATATTTAAACTTTTCTGTATAATACTCTAATACATCTTGATTCTCTGTTAATATTTTTATTGTATAATTAATAATATCATCAAAATCAATTGCATTATTTTCTCTTAGTCGCTTTTGATATAATTCATATACTTTTCCTATCGTTTCTTTTCTAAAATCATTAGCGTATTTTACACTATATGCCTTTGGTTCTAACATTTCATTTTTAGCATTACTAATTTCAGACAAAACTGCTCTATCCGTAAACAATTTATCATCTACTTTTAATTCTTTTAAACAATCTTTAACTAAAGTTCTTTGATCGGATGTGTCAAAGATTATAAAAGAACTATCAAATCCTATCCTATCTATATATCTTCTTAAAATTCTTACACATATTGAGTGAAATGTTCCCATCCAAATATCATTTGATGAATCTGATAAAAGATTTTCTACTCTTTGTTTCATCTCATTTGCTGCTTTATTTGTAAAAGTAATAGCCAAAATATTCCATGGTTTTACTTGTTTTTCTTGAATCAAAAAAGCAATTTTATGTGTTAAAACTTTTGTTTTCCCACTTCCTGCACCAGCAATTACAAGAACTGGTCCTTCTGTATTTTCAACTGCTTCTTTTTGTTTATTGTTTAATTCCTCTAATAAATTTTGCATTAACTAAAACTCCTTAATCTTCTTTATTATTTTTCTGTATCTTATCTATTATTTTTTCTACGCATCCTTCTATTTCACTTGCACAAGATAAAAATGTATCTAAATTATATCCCCATGGATCTTTTATGTCATAATCTCTATCTTTACCTAAAATTTCTGCATATTCTTTCATTGTATAAACCTTTTCTTTTATTTCTGGATACATATGCATTACACTAATTTTATGTGATAAAGTAGCACACAAAATCAAATCCATATTCAATATGTCTGAATCTGCAATATTGGTCGAACGATGGCTTCTTAAATCTATATCATATATTTTCATTGCTTCTATTGCATTATATGAAGCAAATGCACCATTTTCTGCAAAAGTACCACTTGAACAAACCTCTATATCTAGACTTCTTTCTTTTGCAACTTTTTTCATAAACGCTTCTGCCATTGCACTCCTGCAAATATTTCCTGTACAAATAAACATTACTTTCATAAGATTTTTCCTTCCATCTTTTTTCTAAATTATAGCAACTATCATTTTGAAATGCAAGCTAAAATTCCCTATTTATAAATGTTCTTTATCTCTTTATTTATATTAATATATATTACATGTTATTTTTTTCTTACTAAACATAACATTAATTTAACTGTTCTAAATTTAGTTGAAATGTTTTTGAAATATTTTTACATTCTTATGTATATTACTATTAAAATGTAAACAAATTTTAATATTTTCTCAAGGGCTAATTTGCGTAGAATAATAGTCCTCGAGCTATAATTATAGCAGTTTACAAACCAAATTAAAAATGCTAAAGTATTCCTATAAAACAAAATATTTTAAGGAGGATTTTTTATACTATGAATACCATAATTGCAAAAACAAATAAACTAATAAGTATATTATTACTAGTAATAATATTAAGTTTATCATTTTTAACTACTTTAACATATGCAGTAGAAGATTTAAACTCTGATAAATATTCTACTGTTCAAGGAACTAATTCTACCACTAAAGTAACTAAATATGATAATGAAAAAAACACTAACATTAATGAACTTACTAAAAATGATGATGACGAAAGCCAAAAAGATAACTCGGACAATCAATCTACTAACTTAAAAGAAATTGAAGATTCTAATAAAATACTAATTGCTCCAAACAACCAAATACAATTATTATCTTCAGAAAACACTGATACGAAAAAAGAAATATATGTTGTATGGAATAGTGATACCTCAACAATTTCTTTAACATACAATACGCCTGATGATAGTACTATTTACGATACCTTTAGTAATTTAAAAAATTTTATACATAAATATAGATATTCCGTTACAACAATAGATTTCAGTTTATTCGATGAGAATGGTAATAAAGTAACTATTATTATGCCAGAAGATTGCTCTTATATGTTTGATTGTTGTTTCTACCTAAAACAAATTGTTGCTATAGAAAATTTAAATACTTCTAATGTTACTAATATGACTCGTATGTTTTTTTCTTGTGAAAGTTTAACTCAATTAGATGTTTCTAACTTTGATACTTCTAATGTTACTAATATGAGCTCTATGTTTAGTGATTGCGAAAGTTTAACTCAATTAGATGTTTCTAACTTTGATACTTCTAATGTTACTGACATGACTTGTATGTTTGCTGGTTGCGAAAGTTTAACTCAATTAGATATTTCTAACTTTGATACTTCTAATGTTACTAATATGATCTCTATGTTTTTTGGTTGTGCAAATTTATCTCAATTAGATGTTTCTAACTTTGATACTTCTAATGTTACTAATATGACTCGTATGTTTTATTGTTGTAGAATTTTAACTCAATTAGATGTTTCTAACTTTGATACTTCTAATGTTACTAATATGAGCTCTATGTTTTTTGGTTGTGCAAATTTATCTCAATTAGATGTTTCTAACTTTGATACTTCTAATGTTACTAATATGGACTTTATGTTTAGTCAATGTGCAAATTTGTCTCAATTAGATTTATCTAGCTTTGATACTTCTAATGTTACTAATATGACTCGTATGTTTTATTGTTGTAGAATTTTAACTCAATTAGATGTTTCTAACTTTGATACTTCTAATGTTACTAATATGAGCTCTATGTTTAGTGATTGCGAAAGTTTAACTCAATTAGATGTTTCTAACTTTGATACTTCTAATGTTACTAATATGAGCTCTATGTTTAGTGATTGCGAAAGTTTAACTCAATTAGATGTTTCTAACTTTGATACTTCTAATGTTACTAATATGAGCTCTATGTTTAGTGATTGCGAAAGTTTAACTCAATTAGATGTTTCTAACTTTGATACTTCTAATGTTACTGATATAACTTGTATGTTTAGTCAATGTGCAAATTTAACTCAATTAGATGTTTCTAACTTTGATACTTCTAATGTTACTAGTTTAGCTGGTATGTTTGCTCTTTGTAAAAATTTAACTACCTTAGACTTATCTAATTTTGATACTTCTAATGTTATTGATATGAGCTCTATGTTTTATGACTGTACTAGTTTAACTAAATTAGATATATCTAATTTTAATACTCCTAAAGTATGGAATAATACTAATCAGATATTTTTTAACACAAATAATCTAAACACTATAATATTAAGTCAAAACATTAGCCAAGAAATTCTTTCTTCTTTAAGTCAAAATTGGTATAAACTGCCAGATGGAACATTTTATAACAGTTTATTTAATTCATTTGATAAATCTACAATTGCTGGAACTTATGTAAAAGATTTTTATGCTGGAATTTATGCAATGTGGAAAGAAGATACAAAAACAATTTCAATCGTTTCAAATGAAGATGCAAAAAAACTTGAAGGTAATGATTATTGCAGAATATCAGATTTAAAATCATTTATTAAAAAATATAATACAAAAGTAAAAATAATAAATTTGGCATTTGATGAAAAAATAGAATTAGATGATGTAAAAAGTTTATTCGAAAATTGTACTAGTTTAATAAGCTTACAAAATATAGATAATTTAAATATTACAAGTACTGATATGAGTAATATGTTTAAGAATTGTTCTAGTTTAACAAGTATTGAGCTACCAAAATGGAATATTAACAATGTAGAAACTATGCATAGTATGTTTGAAAATTGTACTAACTTAACAGAACTTAAAAATATTAATAATCTTGTTTTTGCAAATATTCAAGATATGAGTAATATGTTTAAGAATTGTTCTAGTTTAATAAGTATTGACTTATCAAAAGTCCATACAGGATCTGTAAAAAATATGAGTAGTTTGTTTGAAAATTGTACTAGCCTAAAAAATCTTAAATTAACTGAATTTGATTATGATTTATATATATATATGTGGATTTTCTCTACTGGAAATGTTACAAATATGAGTAATATGTTTAAAAATTGTTCTAGTCTAGAAAATCTTAATATTGGAGGATTTTATACAGATAAACTTGAAGAAAATGGAATGAAAGATGCATTTTCTGGTCTTACTTCTTTAAATAAAATAGTCCTTGGTTACGGCATAGAAAAACTAGATACTAATTGTGGATTAAGCGGAGATACTTGGTTTAGAACTGAAACTAATGTTACATATACAGCAAATGAACTTATAAAAGAATACAATCCTGAAATGTACGGCACATATCTAAATGGAGTTCTAAAAAAGCATTATTATGCTTCAACTAACAGCAATTTAGACAATTTGTATGAAATTCATAACCCTGATAAACCATTTACAGGTTATTGTATTAATTTACATAGGTTAGGGTATGCAAGCTATTCAGACCGTTTCGATGCAACTGATTCTAATGTACTAGAAACTTTACTAAATTCTGAAGCAGAAGGAGGCGTTCATGGTTATTCACCACTAGGGAATAATATGAAAGAAGCTTTATTAACTTTAATGTACTATGGCTATCCTCAAAACGCTGCTGGAATAATGAATAAATATAATTTAACAGAAGAACGATATTCACTTATAACTCAAAATGCTATATGGGACTTTACAGATAGATATGGTAACCCATCTGGTCCAACAATGTTTACAGGTGATGAATTAAGTGCTTATAACGAACTAGTTTCACAAAAATATAGCAATATCGAAAATGCTGATAGATTATTGTTTTATGTATATAAGTCTTGGGATAAAACTCAACAAAATTTGATTTCTATGACAAGTATTGCAGACGATATTTATGGAGGAGTTGAAGTTACCAAAGTAGATACTAACGGAAATCCTTTGTCAGGAGCAGAATTTACAATAACAAATAAAGATACAGGAGAAACAAAAATAATTACATCAAATTCAGATGGAATAGCTTCAATTTGTAGAACAGATAAACAAGAAGGCTTAAAATCTGGATATTATGAAGTAAGAGAAACTAAAGCACCAATAGGCTATTCTTTAACAAATGATTATTATGAATTTGCAATTACTGAAGCTAATAAAATAGTTTCAATCGGATATAAAAATGGTGAACCTGATGAAAATTTTATTACATTTACTGACGATGAAGATAAAAGTGTTGTTGGTGGTGGTCTAAAAATTACTAAAAAAACCGACAAAGAAATTTCATTAGCAAATGTTGAATTTTCAATATATTCAGATTCAGCATGTACAAACAGAATATCAACATTAAAAACAGACACTAATGGAATTGCTAAATCTGGAAAAAAGGATTTCAAACCAGGTAAGTATTATATAAAAGAATCTAAATCACCTTACGGATATAAGTTAAATACTAATATATTTAAAGTTACTATAGAGGAAAATAAATTTACAGAAATTGAAATTTTAAATGAAGCCAAAAAGGGAACTATAAATATCATAGCTCACAAAAATTTAAATGGAGCAAATATTAAAGATTATGTATTTACTTTTGAATTAATTGATGATAAAGGAAATATAATTCAATCAAAGAACAATGATTCAAATGGTACTATAACCTTTGATCCAATTGAATATTATATTTCCGATGGAACATATAAAAATTATACTATAAGGGAAGTATCTGGAAATTTAGAAGATATAACTTATGATAAACATGAAGAATTAGTTACAATACTTATAAAAGATACTGGAGAAGAATATTTGACCTGTACTCCTGTATATGATAAAGACGGAGCTATATTTACTAATACATATACAAATAACAATAAAGAAAATGCTTCTAAAAAAACAGATGACAGCGAAAATCAAAAAGATATAGATAATAGTATAAACAATAATAATAAAGAAAGCACAGAAAGTAAAGATAATAACTATAGTGTAGAAACAAATAAAATATCTGAAGATAAAAATATAAAAACCGGAGATACAATAACATTTATAATATGTTTATTATCCATATCAATAATTGGTCTATTCTTTATAAAAGAAAAGAAAAAATAACATTATACAAATAAAATTCAATAGACACATAATTTCTAAAAAAATTATGTGTCTATTTTTCTGTACTATGTAAATTTTATTAACTTAACATAGTTTGATTTGTATAATTATATTTATTGCATTACGTTTTACTATATTACACTAGAAAAGATTCCCAAAACAAATCCTATAATATTTCCTATAGCATTCATCCTTCCATTATATAATTTATTAGATTCTGGTACTAACTCTCCAGATACAATATACAACATTGCACCTGCAGCAAATGCAAGGCATATTGCTATTACACTTTGAGAAACATTACCTATTATTGCTCCAAAATAAGCCCCTACTCCTGTAGTGATTCCAGATAAAATCACACAAAATATCACTTTACTTGTTTTTATTCCCCCATTCTTCATTGGCACAGCCATAGATATTCCCTCTGGTATATCATGAAGTGCTATTGCTATTGCTAAAGAATAACCTAATTTTAATGATGCATCAAATCCAGAACCTATTGCTAACCCTTCTGGAAAGTTATGTATTGCAAGCCCTATACTTACAATCACCCCTGTTTTTAATAATGAATTTGCATTCTTCTTTATAATTTTATTATTATTTAATTTCTTTTCTACTATTAAATCACAAACTATCATTGCAAATATCCCTAATATAATGCCATATAAAACACTACTTATATTAGATATTTCTAAAGCTTCTGGTATAAGTTCAAAACATACAATTGCTGTCATCAAACCGGAGGCTAAAGATAGTATGAATCCTAAAAATTTTTTTGATTTTGTTTTTAAAAACACTCCTATTATTCCACCAATAGTGGTTCCAAATGTTCCAAAAAATAATCCTAATAAAGTAGTTTTTAAAATCTCACTCATAATAAATAACTCCTTCAAAACAAACTTTATACTAGTTTATTTTTTAGGAGTTATTTTATGAATTTATTTTTTCATTCTTTTTCCCTTTTTAGGTTTATTTATCATTGCTTGTGCAATAATAACAATTGTTAATATAATAAAACTTAAATAAATATTATCACCTGTCTTTATATTATTTTCTATTATTTCATTTTTTTCTTCTTTCTTTATTTCTATATTTTGCTCTTTATTTTCGTTATTTTTTTCTTCATCGTTATCTTTATTTTTATTTTCTTCTTTATTAGTATCATCTCTTTTATCTTCATTTTTTACATATTTATTTATAATATCAAATCCGTTTATTATTGTTTCATATCCCTCTACTTTTTCTTCTTCTATTTCGTATTTTATTATATTATTGTTTTCATCATATTTTTCTAGATCTGTAAATTTATATTTCCATTCTCCATTTTCATCTGCTTTTACTTTTTCTTCTTTTATTTTATTTCCATTTGCTAATAAATTTACTGTTATTTCGTCTGGTCTCGTATTATCTTTATTTTCGTAATCTTCCCAAGTTTTTGTTCCTGATATTTCTATTTTTTCTGTTATATATTCATTATAGAAGTCTAATTTTTCTCCACCATCTAAGATTGTCATAACATACACCAGTTTTTTAGCTTCTTCAGTAACATTAATTTTAATTAAATATTTATTCGTATCATAAATATATTTTGAATTTCCCTCATCATTTTCACTAACTATATAATAATACTCTCCTACATCATTTATTTCAAAATTAAAAGTAAATTCTCCATTTATATTATTTCTAGTTGTATATTCAATTTTTTCTCCGTTTTCATCTTTTATTTCGCGTTTATCTTTATCTACTTGAGTTAATTTAAATTCAAATTCTCTTTCATTTATTTTACTATTTTTTAAATATTTATTACCAGATATTTCTATATCAATAGACTCTCTTTTTAATGTATTTGTTACTGTAACCTCTTTATTCTGATTTTGTCTTGTTATTTCTATTATGTTACTTGGACTAAATGAAACTTTGTACCCTATATTGTTAATTAAATTTACGTTTGTTCCACTATCATCTACTTCATATAATTTATATTTTCCTACATCTAAATTATTTATTGTTTTCTCTTCTCCTGCATTAATTACTATTAATGCTTCTTTTATAAACTCTGATGATTTAACTATTTTTCCATCTTTCTCGTATATATAATTTCCATCTTCATCTTTTAAAACAAATTTATATACACCTTCATTTACCACTTCTCCAGTATATTTTTCTACTACTTTATTTATTTTTATACTTCCCTGTACTTTAGGTAATACAGTATTTATAATATCTACTTTTTTATCTTCATTTTTTCCAAGTTCCACTTCTGATCCTTGACCTTGTATTATATAATTATCACCTTGATCTGCACTTAAGATGTTTCCATCTTTATCTGTTTCATATATTTTATACTTTGTATCACTTGGCAAATTATCAAATGTATATGAATTCGTTTCTCCAGAATTAACAGTTATTGCTATAACACCGCTATATCTTTCATATTCTTTTGAATCTTGATCATCACTATTATATTTTTCATTATATTTGTATAATACAAAATAAGCTGTCATATTTCCTGAATCTGCTTTATATGTTTTATTTACTGTTATTTTTCCTGAATTATTGTTTTCAAAATTTTTAACCCAAACCCCTACTTTTGCAGGTTCTGCTATACTTAAATCTGATAATTCAGTATCTGTTTTAGCATTATATGCTTTATATCCGTAAGCAAAATTATTCCATGCGATATTATCTTCTCCAACATTTTCTACATATTCTGGTACTCTACCATAAAACATTATTTTTATAGTTTCACCTGGATTTAAATATGTTGTATTATCATCTTTGTTATAATCTATCATGAATCTAACATTTGTTGTTTGGTCATCTGATGTATCTTTCCAATTAGTAACATCATCTTCTCCATACCAATCTCTAGCTCCATATTCAAAAGTATTTGCTCTATCATTAGAAAATGTAATTTTAATATTACTATTAGATATACTTCTAGAGAATTTTCCATTATTATCATAGATTTCTGCTTTTATAAACTTATCCCATTTTACTTCAAAAGCTGAATCTCTTGGATATGTTGCAATAACTCCTATATCTCCTACATAAGGTAGTCTATCTATTAATACTAAATCTTTTATATTTACTTTTGATTCATTTGTTACATTTAATGTATATTTAACCACTTCACCTTGATGTCCTTGTACATAATTATCCAATATTCCATTTTTATCTTTTTTACTAATACCTGTATCAAACTTTGGTTGTTCATAGTCTGCATCATATAAATCTGGATTATACTCTATTTCTTTATATGATGTTGTCATATGTGAATATATGTCTGCAAAAGCTGTATTTTCAATTGTATTTTCAGAAGTTATTACACCTTCTTTTATATTTTCTTTATTAAAATCCTGACTAGGTTTTAATTGTACTGTGTTTAAAAATGCTCCATATGAACCAGCTTCTTTTACTTTACTTGAAAATTTTATTTCCAATTTATATCCTGGTTTTAATACATAATCTTCTCCATTAAAACTCCAAATAAGTTCTTTACTATCTTTATATCCTTGTGGCAATATAAAATTTTCGTTTTTCCATGAATTAATAATATTTCCAACTTTGTCATACATTATTATTGACGGATAATATTTAGCACCTTTATATGTATTATCTAAATAACTAGTATCAAAGCAATATGGGTCTGGTAATATATCTTTTACAGTATAATCTCTCATATTCTTTGCAGAATCTTTATCATCATTGCTTACTGTTATTTTCCATACTAAATTTGCTCCTGCATTTGCACTTCCATTTGATAATTCAACATTTCCATCTTTGTCTACTTTGGTTTCTCCTGATGCAAAAAATCCTTCATAATCTTTTCCTATACCAGGATATAACACACCATCATTTATATTTATCTTTGATTCATCTTCTAAATCAAGAAGAGGATTATTTTCTTCATCTTTTTTGTCAGATTTAACAGTAACAGTATTTATTTCATTCATCGCATTTATATTTGTTTCATTTTCAATATCTGATATCATTGAATCTAATTTTACATCATTTACTTTTACTAAATAATATACATCAAATTCAACATTAACAGAAGAATTATCAATTAAATTTATAACTGCTGTTAATTTTTTTCCATTTACAGTTACTTCTGGTTTGTTATTATTGTCTATATAATCATATGTTCCACCATGTGAATATCTATCATGTCTTATTACTGCAACAATTGGCCCAGTTCCATATGCATTTTGGCCATATGTATTTGTTAAATCTGTAACATATTCTAAATTATCAGACAACATATCTGTTATCGTAAATTTATCTACTATATCATTTTCTGGTTCCACATGAACTCTATATAATAAATACTTATTTTTTATATTTGATGCAACAATATTAATGTTATCTTTAAATTCTATATTTGATAAATAATTAAATAAATTATTATTATTCCATGTTGCATTGTCCCAATTCAAGTTTTTGTCAACAACAGCAACACTTTTATTTAACTCTGGCTTATTCACTAGTTCTTGTGCATCACTTCTTATAATGTTATTTGTTATGCTATTATTAGCTTTAGAGACACCTGCATCTAATGCCTTTAATTCATATGTTAAAATAATATAATCATTTGCTTTTATTGTATAACCACTTAAATTCACATCAAACTTATATGCTTTTGCATTCCAATCATAGTTTATATTACTTTCAACAACATCTATAGTATCTCCTTTTGAATTACTTATTGTAATTTTAGTTTTTCCATCTATTCCATTTAAGTTTGTTGCGCTATCATGAAATATTCCATTTTCTTGATTTAAAACTATATCTGAATTGCTTGTATTTGATATTTTTACTTTGTAGTTAACTAAATAATTTTCTTCAAAATCTATATCTACCCTATCTTTATTACTTTCTGTTTTATTCTGATATATCAATTTATCTTTATTTGCATTTTCATAAATCTCATTAACATATTTTTCTATATCTAATCCTTTACTTTTTAATACCTTAACAATAGATTCATTACTTGTTTTATTTAAAGTTGTACTTGTTGCTATATTTTTTATTGTTATATCTTCATCTTCTAATGCTTGTACTTTAACTTTACAAGGTATATATAAAGTTACTATAGAATTATTTGTAAATATATTATAAATTTCACTTTCTAAATTCCATGTTAACATTTTTGTTTCATTATCATATATAATTCCTTGTGTATATTGCTTTTTATCATTTGGTAATTCATAATATGCGTTACCTAGATACTCTAATTCATCTGGTATAACATCTGTTGTTACTATCTTTTTATCTGTTAAATCTTCAATTTTGTAATCTTTACCAATGTTTTTTAACTCTATTTTATAAATTACTGTATCATCTGTTTTTACATAACTTTTATCAGCTGTTTTTGATATTTCTGTTTTATTAATAGCTACAGATTCATCAAAAACTTCAGTTGTCACTTCACTTTTTTTCTCAAACTCTCCATCTTTATCCACTATTGCCACATTTGTTATACTTGAATTAGTATTTTCTTTTACTTTTCCTGTTACAGTATATACTATTGTTTGTCCAGCTTTCAAAGTCACATTATCCCATTTTATTATCCCATTTTCTATTACTGCATTTTCTTGATCTGTACAAGTTATATTCTCTAAAGCCTCTGGCAGTTCGTCTATAACAGATGTAGTTATGTCTTTAGTTCCTTTGTTTTTTACCGTAATTGTATAAGTTACTGTATCACCTGGATTAGAATATTTTCCTCCAGAAGATGATGCTGTTTTTGTTATTTCTAAATCAGGTTTTATTTTTTTCACTTCAACTTCTGTACTACTAGCTTCAACTTTAGAAAAGTTTTTGTTTATATACATATTATTTATTAATTTAAAATCCGCATCATCTTTTATCTGTAATGTAATAGTTCCTGTTACAGTTTCTCCTGCTTTTACATTTTCAAAATTCCATGTAACAGCATCTTTTTCATTTTCTCCTATTGTTACTTTTTGGTTTATATCTATATGGTTTGTATAATCTGATTCTGCTGATATTAAAGATGTTCCATCTGGTATAATATCTGTTATTTGTATATTACCATTTTCATCTCCTGTATTTTTTATAGAAACTTCATAAGTTATCTTATCACCTTGTATTAAATAGCCATTAAACCACCCATCTCCGCCTTGAGCTGTATTTGAAATTATTCCTCCGTTTTTTATTTTCTTTGAGCTATTCTCAAATTTAGAACCTTCCGTTATATTTACGTTTGTATTTTTTGTAACAGGTGTTGCAGCTCCTGTGTAATTAGTAGATTCATATGAAGTATTTAAAGTATTTGATATTACTCCATCTTTTTCTACAATAAAATTATTATTATATTTTAACTTTATTTCTTCACCATTTTTTAAATATTGTTCAATATCATTCTTATTAGCTATTTTTTTATTAAGTTTTATTCCTGTAACTTTTTTTCCGTCTGAAGATATTATTGGTGTAAAATCACTAATATTTAATATTGTATTATCCCCTATTTCAATATAATCATATAAATTAAAATTACTATTTTCTATATATATTCCATCCGGAAAAGTTAATGTATCATCTATAGTTAAACTTTCTATCTTTTCAGAGTCTTTCCAAGCTTCTGGCATAGTTATATTTGCACCTATTTTATATTCAATTGGAAAACTTGCCTTCAAAGCTTCTAAATCACCCTTATGAAAACTTATTTCATCTTTTGATACAGTCTTATTATTTTCTAACTTCACTTTATTTTCAACATTTTTTACTACTAGATTTGCTTTTTCGTCTCCATTAACACTAACAGAAATTTTTTCTTTTGGTTTAGTTGAATCTTTAAAATAACCATCTAAACTAATACGAACTGTACTTCCTTGCGTTAAATTATCCATTGTTATGTATCTTTTTCCATTTTGATCAATATTCAATACAGCTGTTAGAATTTTAGTTTGATTATTCCCGTCAACAACAGATACCTTATAAACTGCTCCATTTGTATTTCCATCTGGAGAAAAGCTTTCAAAATAGAAATTATCATTATCTAAATCTATTCTAATACTTGTACTTGTTGTATCTATATTTGATGCAACTCCTAATGATACCTCCATTCTAACTTTTTGCTCTACTTCTGCTTCTTTTATATTTTCACCTGTTTGCGGGTCTAAAAAATTTATTTTTACATAAGAAAATATAGCACTACCATTTTCTGCTAGTAATTTTAGAGTACCAATATTTGTTGTTGAAATTATTAAATTTAACACTATTAAACTAATAACTATTTTTTTTACAATTTTCTTCATACTCTTAATAAATGTTAACTTAAAATTAACATATCTCCTTTCTTTTGTAATATTCCTCATATTATTTATACAAAAGAATTTATGTCTTGTAAACAGGTATTTTTTTCATGTTAATTTTCTTATTTACGGAAGTAGTTTTTATAACTTATATTACATTTATTTTACATTTTTAAATACTTTATATTACAAAAAAAGAAGCAAAATTTAAAATGAATTTTACCTCTTTTTATTTTTATTATTCTTCTTCATTTCCCTTTAATTTCTCTGCTCTATCTGCTGCAATTAAATTATCTATCATTTCGTCTAGATTTCCATTTAGAAAATCATCCATTTGATATATACTCATTCCTATTCTATGATCTGTAATTCTTCCTTGCGGATAGTTATAAGTTCTTATTTTTTCACTTCTATCTCCTGTACCAACTTGTATTTTTCTTTCATTTGCAAGCTTTGCGTTTCTTTCTGCTTGTTCTTTTTCATACAATCTAGAACGTAATAATTTCATCGCATATTCTCTATTTTGTAATTGTGATCTTTCTGTTTGACATTCTGCAATTATTCCTGTTGGAATATGCGTTAATCTTACGGCAGATGATGTTTTATTAACGTGTTGTCCCCCAGCACCTGAAGCTCTATATACATCCATTTTTATATCTGCTGGATTAATTTCTATTTCTACATCTTCTACAACAGGTAAAACTGCTACGGTTGCTGCTGATGTGTGTATTCTACCACTACTTTCCGTATCAGGAACTCTTTGAACTCTATGTCCTCCGCTTTCAAATTTTAATCTACTGTACACACCTTTTCCTGTAACCATAAATGAAATTTCTTTATAACCACCAAGACCTGTTTCATTTTCATTTAGTACATCTATTTTCCAATGTTTTCTTTCAGCATACATAGAATACATTCTAAATAAAGTACCTGCAAAAAGTGCTGCTTCATCTCCCCCAGTTCCCGCTCTAATTTCACAAATTACATTTTTATCGTCATCAGGGTCTTTTGGTATTAATAATATTTTTAGTTCTTCTTCTATTTTGGGTAGTTTTTCTTTCGCATCTAGCATATCTGCTTCTGCAAGTTCTTTTAATTCTGGATCATTTAGCATTTCTTTTGCTTCTTCTAATTGTTTTTCTGCCTTTTTATATTCTCTATATTTTTCAACGATTGGTTCTAATTCTGCATGCTCTTTCATTAAATTTTTCCATTCACCTTGTTTTGCAATTATTTCTGGATCACTTATTTTTCCGAGTTAACTCTTCATATCTCTTTTCTACAGCTTCTAATTTTTGAAACATTTTTCGATTCTCCTCTTTTCAATAAATTCAAGTGTATCTATTATATACCAAAATGTTAATATTTTCAAGATATATAAAACATATACTTGATTTTAATGAATTATAGATTTATCATTATTATTTATTCCAACGTTATTATTTTATAATTTTTATTTAATTTATCCAAAACTTCTTTTTCTCTATTAGTACATGTAAATAAAATAATTTGATTTTCTTTAAATTTATTGCTTAAAAATTCTAATGTATTCTTTAATCTTTCATCATCATAATATGCAAAAGCTTCATCTAAAATAATTGGCATATTTTCATCTGAAATTTCTTTTGCCATAGATAATCTTAAAGATAAATATAACTGCTCTATTGTTCCACCACTTAATTTTTCTGCTGACACATACTTTCCATTTGGTAACTCTACAATAATTCCTTCATCATCATTAATTGTTACTTTTTTATATTTTCCATCTGAAATCTCAAATATATTTTCTGATAAATTTGATGTAAACTTTGGAGTTACACTATTTTTCATTTTTTCATATGCTTTTTCTATAAGCATTTTTGCCATATTTATTTTATCATTTTTTTCTTTTAGTTCTTCATAATTTTGTTTTTCTATCTGTAATAATTCTTCTAGATTTATCAAATTTTCTAGATTTTCTATTATATTTTTATTATTCAATTCTAATGTATTTAAATTAAGCTCTTTTATTCTTATTAAGTTCTGTACATTATCTATTATTTCATTATAATCTATACAATTAAATAGTAAATTTAATTCTTCATTATTTAATTTATATATATATTTATTTTTAATCTTTTCTTTTTCATTTTTCAAAGAATTTATTTTTTCATTTATTTTTTTTATTTCATTCTTTTGTTCACTATTATTTTCTTCTAATATTTTTATTTCATTTTTTAAAGAACTTATTTTTTCATCAAATTCATAATTTATTTTGTTTATCTTTTCTAAAACTTTTTTATTTTGTTTTAATACTTTATTTTTATTTATAAAATAAAGTATTAATAATCCTATTGCCAAAATGCATAATATCATTGAAAAAGTTATATTTTTAATTATCACATAAATTGCTATAGCACTCAAACAAAAAATAAATATTAAAATAAAATAAATTTTACCATTTATTTTGTTTTCTATCTTATTGCTTTCTATTTTTTCTTTTTTGTTTATCAAATCTTCTATCTCATTTTTATTTTTTTCTATAGATTCTTCATTTTTATTTAAAATTTTATCATTAAAATTAATTTTTTCATTTTCTATTCTTTCTTCGTCTTTTTTTTCTTTTAACTCTTTTAAATATTTCTCTTTATTTTTTTCTTTTTCTATTTCTTTTTTTAAATCATTAATTTCTTTTTCTATATTATATTGTTTTTCTTTATATATTTCTAATTCTTTTATTTTCTCTTCATATTTATTTATTTTACTTATTGATATATTTATTGGTTTTCCTGAACTCCTATCTGTACCAATTTCGTCTAATTGCTTTTTATTTAATTTATCAATTGCCTTTTTATATGAAACTCCATCATCACCTGTTCCAGCTAAATTTGCAATTTTTTGTATATAAACATTTTGATCTTGTTTATTTAATTTTACTTCTTGTTGCATTGATACAATACTTGTTAAGAAAGTAAATTCATCAACTTTTGTTTGTTCAAAAAAGAATTCATTTCCTGTTGTTTTGTCTATATTAAATTTCTTTGATATATCTTCTAATTTATTATTATATATTTTAGGACTCTTTTTTCCAAATTCTCTATATACCTCATACTCTTCTCCCGAATCTAATTTATATTTTATTTTTCCTGAAAAGTCCCCATCATTCCAAGGTTTATATAAATCATAATCTGAAAATGTTTTTCCTTTTTTATTTTTTGATGTTCCATAAAATGTATTCTGAATAAATTTTAATAAAGTTGACTTTCCGGCTTCATTTTTTCCATATATTAAATTTATATTTTCTGATAGATTATATTCTTTATTTTCTAATTTTCCAAAAGAATTAATTTTTATTTTTTCTATTTTCAAAAATATCACTCCATTATTTTTCTAATATTTCTAGTCCTATTTCAAATATATCATTATAATATTCTTCCCTATCTGGACTATTTTTTATTTTTTCTATTATTTCTCTTGCGAATAATCCTTTTAACGTTGTTTCTTTTGAAATACTTTCTATATCATAATCAATTTTTGTTTTATTTTTTATCTTTAAAATATTATTATTATTATTAAATTTATTTATTTCATTTATATTTATTTCAAATTTTCTGATTCCTATTAAATTTATTTTATAAAACGATTCTTCATCCACCTTATATTTATTTATTTTTTCTATTAATTCTTCTTCTGAATTTACAAAACTTATGTCTAAATCTTCTTCTATAAATACGGTTGGATCCATTTTTATAAATTGTAATTTCAAATTATTTTTTTCTAACTGTCCTACAATCATACCATGTTCACCTTGTTCATCAAATCCTAACGAAACAGTTGATCCTGGATAAATTATATTTTCATTTTTATTTATTTCATAATTTGTTTTATGAATATGTCCTAAAGCAACATAATCAAATCCTATTTGTTCTAACTCTTTTTTAGAGATTGGGTTATATATTTTTTCCACTGTTTCTGATCCATCTAAAGTTCCATGTATTATTAGTATATTTAACTTTTCTTTATCCTCTATTTTTACATTTTGTAAATCTACTCTACCTTCATAGAAATCTCCAAATCCATATCCATATATATTTAAATTATTTAATTCTACTTTCTCTATTTGTGGTCCAAATATTTTTACATTTTCATTCCATTTAAAATTATTATAAAATGAATTTTTAATATATGGATCATGGTTTCCTGGTGAAATAAAAATTTTTGTATCTGGTATTGTTTTAAATAAATTATTTATATATTCTATAGTACTTTCTCTTATATATTTATGTTCATATAAATCACCTGAAATAAATAAATATGGTATTTCATTTTCTTTTATATATTCAATTATTTTTCTAAAAGTTTCTCTTTGCTCTATTCTTCTTAGCTTACAAAGATTTTGCTTATTACTTAACGTAATAAATGGTATATCAAAATGCATATCTGCTATATGTACAAATTTCATATTTTTTTCCTTTCACATAAATTTATCACTATAATTTATATCATACCTATATTTTGCAGTCAATATATTTTTTGAACATATGTTTTATTTGTTTGTAATAAAAAAAAGAAAAATATAAATATTTATATTTTTCTTTTTTATTATTCATTTTTATTCATCATCGTCGTCATCATCAAATGGTCCAAATAATTCATCAAACTTAGCTTCGACTTGTTTTTCTATATCTTCAGAAAAATCATCATCTTGAGGTAAGTTAGGTGCTTCATTTTCTCCTAACAAAGTATTCAAATCATTATTTTTAGTACTCTTTTTTGTATTTTTCTTACTTTCGTCATCCTCATCATCAAATAAGTCATCTAATAAATCTACTTTTAATTCTTCTTTATCGTCTTCTCCTTTGCTATCTGGATTATATGGATTAAATTTTCTCCATACGCCTCTATTTCCTGAATCAAAATCATTATGATCTAATGTATATTCTTGTAATTTCTTTATCATAGGCGATTCAAAATAATAAAATTTTCTGGCTTTAACTGGTTTTAGTCCTTTTTCAAATATAATACATAAATCATTATCCATTCTTCTTAATTCATCTGGAGTCATTAATGCTCTTCCCATTATTTGATCTGATGTATTATAGCCTTGTCTTTTATCATTCTTATCTCTACTTATTGATTTACTATCTCTAGAAATTGTTTTTTCTCCCAAAGCTTTTGAAAAATATTCTACTGTTTTAAAAGAGTTACTTCCTAAAAATAAGTGAGTATCACAGTTACCCATTATAGTTTCATGTGACTTCTCATATGTAGCTTCTAATTGGTCTAAGTTTTGTAATATTACACTAAAAGAAATTCCTCTACTTCTTGATGTTGATATCTTTTTATCAAAGTCTGGAATTTTACCAATATTAGCAAACTCATCTAGTATAAAGAAAACTGGAACTTTTAATCTTCCTCCATTTTTATCTGCAAAATCATACAATTGTTGAATCATTTGCGCAAAGAATATTGTAAGTAAAAAGTCATATGCTGTATGTGTATCTGATGAAATAACATACACAGCTGTTTTTTTACTTCCTATATCTTCAAAGTTTATTGTATCTGTTGAAGTAACTTCTGATATATCTTTTGAGTCAAATTTACCAAGCTTTGATTGAAGTGAACTTAAAATATTACTAAATGTTTTTTCTGAGGCTGCAACTACTTCAATAGATTTATAGTTAATTCTTGCCGGATGATCTGCTGGTAATTGATTCATTAACTCTGTTAGCATGTTACTTCCACCACTAGTATTAGCAGCTCTAACCATTTCTGCACAACTAACTAAGTTCTCTTCTTCTCTTACACCTCTACTAATTAAATAGTAAATCAGTGCTTTTAGTAACATTTCAGACATATTATCCCAATATGGATCAGACGCTCCTCCTTCTGATTTTTGTCCTCTTATTATTGTATTTGCTATAACGTCTACATCTATTTCATTATTAATATGTGCCAATGGATTATATCCATCGCTGTTTTCCGGGTTTACTAAATTTAATACTTTTATTTCATATCCATTTTTCTTCAAAAATCCGGCTGTTTTATCATATAATTCTCCTTTAGGATCTGTAAAAACATATGAACCTAGCATTTGGCAAGCATTTGGAATAGAATAAGATGTTGATTTACCAGAACCAGAACCGTCCTACAACTAGTACATTTACGTTTCCTCTTTTATCAATTGGTAAATAATTTTTTTGTGCTAGTATTATTCCTTTATTTTTACTTAATATTCTGTACTGTTCTCCACCTTCACTCCAGTCACTAGATCCATGTTCTATATCTGAATATTCATTTTTGGGAACAGCTTTACTAAGTCCTATTATAATTACAATAGCAAATAAAGCTGTAAAAAATATTAATGTACTAAAAAAAGTTCCTATATAATTACTCGCAAATACTTTCGTTATAGAGTTAAAACTAGATATTGCAGGAATTATTGTTTCTATAAATATTGGAAAACTAAAATTTCCATTTACTCCAGTACTTTGCTTAATTGCAATTGACATAGGCGCAACAAATAGTATGGTTAACACAAACCATACTATTATAAATAATATTAAATTTTTTCTAAAGTTTTTTGCAACTTTATCCATTTTATAGCCCATAAATACACCTTCTCTTTTGTTAAAAAATTAATTTTACATTTCGTATTCTTGTTCTTTATTTGTAGATGTAAGTATTTTACCAGCTGCTGTTTTACGTTCTACAACTTTTCCTGTTTTATCTTTTTTTACAGTATTATCATGTGCACTAATTGTAATAAAATTACCGTTTTCTATTTCATCTTTTGTCTTTTTTAAAGATGCACTTCTTTTAGGTGGAATTTCTACACGTCCCTTCTCATTTGCAACTAATTTTCCTCCAACAATATATGCATTTTTATTACTTTTAGGTTGTTTATCAGCCATTACATCCTCTCTCCTTTTATAATTTCTTATCATCTCTTACTTCAAAGGCAAAATATGATTTATAAGGTTTTAACTTACATTTACCTTTGACTTCATTAGTATTTTTATCAAAATATAAAACTGGTTTTATTTCCTCCGCAGTTTCTGGATCAATAATTGATATTGGTCTTTTTAAATTTGGTGTATATTTAAATTCTTTATAATCTGATTCATTTTCTGTATATAATGTATCAAACTTAACAGGTACTGGTTTTTTACTAATTTTAACTTTATCTCCTTCAAGTAACCCCATATTAACTACTACTTTCTCTTTTGCAAATGAAAGTATAACTAGTTGGTTACCCTCTTCCAAAGGATTATCAACAAAAAATGTTTTTTTCTTACTCTCTCCCCTTAATTCTTCTATGTAATCAAGTCTCTCTATTGTGTATTTTGGAGAACTATCTAAAAACTCTTTTTCTGTTTTATTAATTTGATATATTACTGTGTTTACTTCTTTTGGATCAGTTATACTAAAATGCTTACCTTGTAAGCTTTCCATACTATGCACCCCTTTTCTATGAACATCTCTTATCTCATAGTTTATCATTTGTTTTGTTCATAAATCAATACATTTATTATACCTCTTTTTATAAAAATTGTCAATATATTTATGTTAACAATATATGTTTCTAGGATTAAATTTCGAAACTTCATTTAGTTTTTTGAATAACTCTTTTTCTTTTTCTGTCATATTTTTTGGAATCATTATTTTGGCTTCTATTATAAGGTCTCCTCTTCCACCCTTTCCATTTTTATAGCCTTTATATGGAACTTTTACATAGTCTCCGCTTTCAATTCCTTCTGGTATGTATACAGAAACTTCCTCATCTATAGTTTCTACATTAACTTTAGTTCCTAAAGCTGCTTCCCATGGAGTAAGTAATAAATTAGTATATATATCATATCCACTTAGTTTATATTTTTTGCTATCTTGTATATTAATTTTTATAAATAAATCACCATTTTTTCCGCCATTAATTCCGTTTTTTCCTTGCCCTATTAAACGCATCTTTTCTTTATCTCTTATTCCTGCTGGTATAGATATTGTAAAAGTTTTCATTTTTCCATTTACAGTTCTTAAAGAAACTTTTTTATCAGCTCCATAAAAAGCTTCCTCAATAGATACATCTATTTCTGTTTCTATATTTTCACCTTTTGAAGGAAAATTGTTTTTCTCTTTTGGGTCTGATACATTATACTTTGGAATTGAAACTCCAAAAAACATATTAAAAAAATCACTAAAAATTGAGCCTTTTTCTCTTTTACTCTCCTCATAATTTACTTTTTTTCTTCCTATATGTGTGTTCCACATTCTGTCATATTTCTTTTTAGACGTAAAATCTGACAAAACCTTATATGCTTCATTTATATCTTTAAATCTTTCTTCTGCGTTTTTGTTTCCTATATTTACATCTGGATGATACTTTTTGGCTTGCTCTCTATATGCTATTTTTATTTCATCTATTGAAACTTTATTATTGTCTAACCCTAGTATCTTGTAATAATCTTTAAATATCATTAGACATCCTCCTCTTTTAAGGTAAACGTATTATATCACACTTTTTTTACTATGAAAATAAATTTTATAAAAAATGCACCAAACTTTTATGCTAAAAAGTTTGGTACATTTTTTATTTTTTAACTTTTACTTATTTTCTAAAGCAAGTTTTATTAAATTATCTAATAAGTCACTATATGAAATACCTGAATGTTTCCATAATTTTGGATACATACTAATTTCAGTAAATCCTGGCATTGTATTTATTTCATTTAAATATATCTTTTCAGTTTTTTTATCTATAAAGAAGTCTACTCTAGCCAATCCTTTGCAATCTAAAGCTTTAAAAGCTTTAATTGCTATCTCCTTTATTTCTTTTTCTTGATCTTTTGTTATTTCAGCGTTAATAACAACTCTTGAATTATCATTTTTATACTTTGCATCATATGAATAAAAATCCTCTGCTGGTAATATCTCGCCTACACAAGACGCTTTTACATCTTCATTTCCAAGTATAGCACATTCTAATTCTCTTGCTTCTATTCCTTGCTCAATCAAAATTTTATTATCATATTTAGCAGCAACTTCTATAGCTTTTTTTAATTCCTCTATATTATTTGCTTTACTTATACCAACAGATGAACCCGAATTAGAAGGTTTTACAAAGACAGGGAATTCTAATTTCTTATTAATATTTTTCATAACATCATCTAGTGAATTTACATTTTCATTAAAGTTCTCATCTATATATACATATTTATCCTCAAACTTTCTTATATATGCATATTTTACTTGATTTATCTTTGCTTGATTTAATATGATTTTAGTATATACTTTATCCATGCATGCACAAGACCCTAATACTTTGCACCCAACATATGGCACTTTAATTAATTCCATTAAACCTTGAATCGTACCATCTTCTCCATATAATCCATGTAATACTGGAAATATGACATCAAATTGTTTTAGAATTCCTATCGGATTTTCAATATTTTCTAATTCAGTTATTTCTTTGCCTATTGGAACTATTTTTATATCTTCTATTTTTTTTATATACTTATACCAAACACCTTCTTTTGATATATATATTGGATATACTTCATATTTTTCTTTATTTAAATTTTGAATCACAGAAGTTCCTGACACTATAGACACGTCATGTTCTGTAGACATACCTCCAAAAATAACTCCAATTTTTATTTTTCTCATTTTATACTTCCTCCTTTATAAAAAATTAAAGAGCCTCAACAATTTCTTTGAATTTCATACCATTTGATGCTTTTATTAAAATAACGTCATTTTTTTTCATTATATTTTTTATTTTATTTATTGCTTCTAAATTATTATTACAATTAATTATATTTAATTCATTCATACCTAATTTATTTGCTTCGTCAGAAATATACTTGGCATTTTCTCCTACAGTTATTAATATATCTATGTCATTTTTTACAATAACTTTTCCAACGTCTCTATGTAGTTTTTCTGAGAATTCTCCTAATTCTAGCATATCACCTAAAACTGCAATTTTTCTTTCTTTCCTACTTCCTAAAAAATCTATTGCGGCTTTCATAGAATCATAATTGGCATTATAAGTATCATTAATTATTGTTATATTATTTTTATTTTTTATTTCCATTCTGTTTTTAGTTAATTCAAATTGTAATATTCCTTTTTGTATTTTTTCAATTGGTATTTCAAATAGCTCTGCCACAGTTATAGCACATAAACTATTATAAACAAAATGTTCACCACCAACATTTATTTTTATTTCATATGTTTTATTATTAATATCAACTTTATAATTACTTCCATTTTCTTTTGCCTCTATATTATATCCTCTATAGTCACATTTTTCTTTTATTCCATATGTTTTTACTTTATATTTAGAATTTTTATTTTCTTCATACCACTTCTTTAACAAATCATTATCCTTATTTATTACTAATGTTCCATTTTTTTCTAACCCTTCTATTATTTCTAATTTAGCTTTTAATATATTTTCTCTCGACCCTAAATTTCCAATATGTGATGTTCCAACATTAGTAATAACTGCAACATTTGGTTTTGCTATATTGGTCAAAACTCTTATTTCTCCTAAATTATTCATTCCCATTTCCACAACTAAAGCTTCATGATTTTCAAGTTTCAATATTGTTAATGGTAATCCTATATGATTGTTTAAATTTCCTTGGGTTTTTAATACTTTAAATTTAGTTTCTAACACACTTGCTACTATATCTTTTGTACTTGTTTTACCTACACTACCAGTAATTGCAATTACTGGTATATTGTATAAACTTCTTTTATACTTTGCTATATCTTGAAGTGCTTTTATAGTATCTTTTACTTTTATTATAGATACATCACCATATTTTTTTACTTTTTCTAATTCTATTTCTATATCTTGAATAATACATACTTTAGCACCTTTTTCTAAAGCTTCTAAATAAAACTTATTTCCATCAAAATTTTCTCCTTTTATTCCTATATATACATCCCCACTATTTATAGTTCTAGTATCTTTTGAAAAGTTTTTACATATTTCATTTTTATTACCACAAACTAATTCAGCATTACATATATTAACTATATCCTTTACAAAAATTTCTTTATTTTCCATAAGTTTACCTCCATTTTTCATTTTTAAATTATATTCCAACTTATTTATTTTTACAACATATTTTTATTATAGTAAAAAAAAAAGTCCAAATACATTTTAATAATGTTCAAAATGTATTTAAACCTTTTAAATTACTATTCTACACTTCTATTGGCTATTTCTATTGCTTTTTTTACTATATTTCCACAATTTTTAGATGAAACATTCTGCCATCCACCATCTTTTTTTACTTGTTCATATACTCCAAGTTCCTTTGCTATCTCTTCTCTTAAAATTTCGGAAATCATTGAATTTCTATTTTTCGACATAATAAACCTCCTTAAGAAAACAAACCTATTTTGTTTTCTTAATAATATTATTATCAATTTTTTATATCTTATTTAAGCAATTATAACCTTACATGGTTAAAGTTCCATTTGGAGTGTTTAATATTACTAAAATATCTTCTTCTTTTCCTGTCTGCGTATTAATATACACTAAAAATTCTCTATCTTCAACTTTCCCCTTAAATTCCCAACACAATACTTCTGTTTTATATTCTGTCGGAATCATAGCTAAATTTTCACTTAATATTTGCAAATCTTTATTTAATGATTCTTTAGCTTTTTCTTTAGTTATTTTAACTTCTTGTAAATTTCTTTCTTCATGCGAATTTAAATATCCTGTAGTTTCAATTCCTAATATTTCTCCATTATCCAAAGCAACTTTTAATTTTATCAAATCCGGATACATTATTACATTATTTTGCATATATGCATAATTAATTGTTACAATTCCCTCTTGTTTTATATAATATGTCTCTTTCATATTTTTTATTTCTCTTGATTCTAAAAATTGTTTTCCTAATTCATTTGCTTTTTCTTGTGTTATTGATTCTGTTTCAACATTTCTATTACAGTTCATAAATACTATATGACCACCTTTTTTTGAAACCGAAATCCAAAAATCATGCTCATTGTTATTAAGTTTTGCTATAAAATCATACGAAGGTATATTTGAATTTTCTGAATTTCCATTTGAATTTATTTTTTTTATTTTATCTTTTCCAATAAATTGAGTTGCAATATCCTTTGCCTTGTTTTCGTCTATCTCTTCTCCTGTTAATCCCTTTCTTTCTGGATTTGTTAAATGTTCAGAAAAAGCTCCATCATATATCAATCCTGAATACTCATGAAAATTTTCCTCTAGATTGCTGAAACTATCTTTGGATATATTACTAACTTGCTGTGAAAAAACACTACTTCCTTTTTTAGTCAATTCTCCCCAGCTAATTCTTCCATCATTTATATCTACAGATAATTGATTCAATGTATTTTCCAATTCTATTGCATAACTGTGCAATTCTTTTAAGTTATTTAAATCTTCTTGTGTCAAAGCTTCATTGTATATATTTTTTCTAGATAACGTGTAACTATAATCACTTACTTGATTTAAAAATTTTGATGTATTAGATAGTTCATTACTTTCTATTGGTAATCTTGCTAAATAACTTTGAGCAAGATTAGCTTCTCTCCATACATGAGTTAAGGTTTCTGCTCCATGTTCTGGAGTATTAGAAATTAACGATTTTGCTAAATAAGTTTCTACATTTTGTACATAATCTACTAACTCATAAAAAGCCATATTATAATCATTTTCTGAAGCTTGTCTATATTCCATTTGTTTTTTATAAGTATATAATCCTATACCTATAATAATTGCAATTAAAACAATAATCAATGTTAGCATGTGTCTATCTTGGAGCCTATTTTTCCAATCATATACCTTTTGCTTTATTTTTCCCATTTTTCTCTTCCTTTCTATTTACAAAATCTATGTTTTCCTATCGTTTTTATTACTGGTCTTGACCAAATCCAACTATTAGTAGCAGTATTAGGATTAAAATAATATATTGCTCCACCTGTTGGATCCCAACCATTTAGAGCATCTTGTGCTGCCTTTACTACTGTAGAATTATCTTTAATTGGAACATTAATTTGTCCATCAGATACTGCTGTAAATGCTCCCGGTTCATAAATTACACCTGCAATGGTATTAGGAAAACTTGGATTTTTCACTCTATTTAAGATAACTGCACCTACAGCAACTTGCCCTTCGTAACTTTCTCCTCTTGCCTCTCCATTTATCGCTCTTGCTATTAATTGTACATTTGAAACATTTGAATTTGTTGCAGCTATTGATATATTTTCTTTAACGCCAATAAGAAAAATATTATATGTTGCAATTGTTGAAAAAATAATTAAAAATATTATCAACATTATTTTTACTATTCTTTTCAAATTTTTCTCCTTTCAAATTTAATTATTTATTAAATATTGTTTCTTTTTTATTAAATATTATTCTTTTTTTGAAATTTTTTGTAAAAACAAATTTAATATGCTATAATTTAATAAATTTTATCGAAGAAAGGATTTTTGATATAAATGAAAAAAATAATTATATTTTACGCATCTTATGGAGGTGGCCATTTATCAGCAGCCAGATCCATCAAGGAATATATAGACAATAACTTTAATGATGTAGAAACAGAAATTGTAGATTGCATTCATTATATTAGTAAAAGAATTGATAAAATGACAACTTCTGCTTATAAGTATATGGCAAAAAATGCTCCTAAACTTTGGGGAAACGTTTATAATAATTCTCAAAAAGGCTTTTTAGCAAAATTTAGTAATACCGCTAATCGTTTTTTAGCCTCAAAATTATATCATCTATTTCAAGAAGAAAAACCTGATATAGTTATTTCTACTCATCCATTTGGATCACAAATGACTAGTTATTTAAAGAAAAAAAACAAAACAAAATGTATTTTAGCTAGTATTCTTACAGATTTTGCTCCACATGATCAGTGGCTTGTAGGAAATGAATTTATAGACTATTTTTTTGTTGCTCATGAAGAAATGAAATATCAGCTTATTGATTACGGAATTCCTAGTTTTAAAGTATTTGCTACTGGAATACCTGTCTCAAGTAGATTTTTACGAACTTATGATAAACATGAAATTTTTAATTTTTTTAAATTAAATCCTAATAAAAAGTTAATTTTATTTTTTGGGGGAGGAGAATTTGGTCTTGGAAAAGAACGAACTATCAATATTTTTAAATATCTTTGCCAGAACACTGATAAATATCAAATTGTTGCAATCTCCGGAAAAAACCAAAAAATGAAAAATAGTTTTGAAAACTTTGTTACTGAAAAAAATGCAAATGATATTAAAATTTTTGAATATACAGATAAAATTCCAGAGCTAATGCATATTTCAAGCTTAGTAATAACAAAGCCTGGCGGATTAACATCTTCAGAAAGTTTGGCTTCTCGGTCTACCTATTATAGTTATTAATCCTTTACCAGGTCAAGAAGAATCAAATGCTTCTTATTTAGAAGAACACCATGCTGCCATTTGGTTAAAAAATGATGATAATATAGAAGAAACATTGTCTAATGTATTAGATAATTCAAACACTTTAGAGAAATTACAAACTCAGGCAAAACTAATTGGAAAACCTAATTCAACTAGAGACATTTGTGAGATTATTTTAAATAGTAAAAAATAAATATTTGTTTTATGAAACACATAAGCACTAACCTCATATATTTATTAATGGAGGTAAGTGCTTATGTGTTTTAATAATCTTTCTGGCTGTGAATTAGTCACTTTAGCCAGCATTTTATCCATTTATATTTCTAATGATTTATCGCCAGATGAAATTGATACTCTTGGAAACTTTTTTTCCGCACTTGGTTCTAATTTAAGTACAATTGCAACTGCAGAAGCAAATAGAATTATAACTTCCGATACATAAAAGTCTTTTATAATTCTCTTCTTCCCTCCAGAGCCTTACTTAATGTAATTTCATCTGTATATTCTAAATCTCCTCCCACTGGTATTCCATGTGCAATTCTTGTAACTTTTATTCCTAGTGGTTTTATTAATTTTGATAAATACATTGCGGTTGCTTCTCCTTCTACTCTTGGATTTGTTGCTAATATTATTTCTTTTACGTCTCCTTCCATTAATCTTGAAAGTAATTCTTTTATTTTTATATCATCTGGTCCAACACCATTCATTGGTGATATAGATCCATGAAGCACATGATAAACCCCTTTAAATTCATGTGTTTTTTCCATTGCTACTATATCTTTTACATCTTCTACTACACATATAATAGATTTGTCTCTTCCTTTATTTGCACAAATCATACATGGATCTGTATCTGATATATTATAGCAAATAGAACAATACTTTAGATTTTTTTTTGCTTCTAATATACTGTTTACAAATTCTTTTGTTTCCTCTTCACTTGAATTTAAAATATAAAAAGCAAGTCTCGCAGCAGTCTTGCTTCCTATACTCGGTAATTTTTCAAAAGCTTCTATTAATTTTTCTATTGATGGTGAATAGTATGACATATATTATTGCCTCATTTCTTACATAATTCCTGGTATATTATATTTTCCAAATTGAGCAGCTTGCGCACTGTCAACTTTTCTTAAAGCTTCATTAACACATGTTATTATTAAATCTTGTAGCATCTCTACATCTTCTGGATCTACAACATCTTTTTTTATAACTATTTCTTTCACTTCTTTATTTCCAGATACTTTTACATAAACAGCTCCTCCACCAGAACTTGCATCAAATTCTTTGCTTGCTAATTCTTCTTGTGATTTTTCCATATCTGCTTGCATTTTTTTTGCTTCTTTCATTAATTGGTTTATATTCATACCACCAAATCCTCCCATTCCAGGAAATCCTCTTTTTGCCATTTTACATTCCTCCTTAAAATTATTCTTCTATAATATTTATTGGCATATCAATATTATTTGTAATATTATCTATGCTATTTTTTTGCACAATTTTTGGTAAATTATTTTCATCTAATAATTTTACAACCATGTCTTTTCCACATTCCATTGAAACTAACTTAGTAAGTTCTGATAAATTTTCCGGTTTTTCTAGAATTGCTTTTCCGAAAGATGTTAATCCATTCGGGAACTCTATTCCTACCATCATATCATTAAGAACCCTAGCATTTGTATTAATTAAATTTGTATACAACATAATTTTTCCATTTTGCTTTAAATTGTTAACTATACTAGGCCATGTATCTACTTTTTTAAAATTTTCTAGACTATTAGTTCGATTTTTATTTTCTTTTAAATTATTCTCCATTTTTTTTTCAATATTTGCATTTTTTATTAAATTTTGAGCTTTGTTATCCACATTTTTTGAAGAATTGTGGATAATACCTTGTTGAATTTCACTTATTTCTTTTTCTAATTTATTTATTTTTTTTATTAATTCTTCTCTATCATTTACTTGTTCTATGCTACATAATTTCATTATTCCTACTTGTAAAACAATTGTTTTTTGAGAAGCCCATTTTAAATCGTTGTCCAACTCTGATAAATCGAAAATTACTTTTAAAAGTTTCTCTTTAGAAGTTTTATCTGCTAACTTTGCTATTTTATTAACTTCTTCTTCTGTATATAAATCAATCTTTTTACTTGTTTTAAACAATAATATATCTTTTGTATATTTTATTATTTCCCAAGTTAAATTATTTATATCTTTTCCATCATCAATTAATTTATCTATCGTATCTAATCCTTGTTGCATATTTTTTTCTAAAATAGCCTCTACTATCTTATTGATATATTCTGTTTCTGGTATTCCTACTAAACTTTTTACTTTTTGTACATCAATTTCATTACTTCCATCTTGTATACAACGATCTAATATGCTTAAAGCATCTCTCATTGCTCCTTCAGCCAATGATGCAATTGTTTTTAGTGCTTCTTTTGTTATTTTTACATTACTTTCTTTGCAAACATATTCTAGCCAATTAGCTATATTATTATCTGATATTTTTTTAAAATCAAATCTTTGACATCTTGATAAAATTGTTGCCGGTAACTTTTGAGGTTCTGTTGTTGCTAATATAAATTTAACATGTTCTGGTGGTTCTTCTAATGTTTTTAACAATGCATTAAAAGCCCCTGTTGATAACATATGTACCTCGTCTATAATATAGACTCTATATTTAGCTTTTGTTGGTAAAAAATTAACTTCATCCCTAATTGAACGGATATCTTCTACACTATTATTAGATGCTGCATCCATTTCTACTATATCAGTTAACGATCCTGCTATTGCAGCTTTGCAAATTTCACATTCATTACAAGGCTCTCCATCTTTTGGATTTAAGCAATTCACTGCTCTTGCTAATATTTTTGCTGCTGAAGTTTTACCTGTTCCTCTTCCACCATTAAATAAATAAGCATGCCCAACTCTTCCAGATTTTATTTGGTTTTTTAATGTTTTAGTAATATGCTCCTGTCCAACAATTTGATCAAAAACAGGTGGTCTAAATTTTCTATATAAAGCTGTATATGCCATTTTTTCACCTCTATTATAACAAAAAAATAGTACGAGATTTTATTTACTTTTCTAGCCTCTCTATGGAAAATAAAATTCCACATAAAATCACTACTTATTGCTGCTTCCTTCCAGATCTGACAAGGTTCATAGCTATTTATTGGATTTTTACTTTCCATACAAAGGCTAGAAGTATTCTCATACCATTTGAATTATATAATGTTTTTACCATTTAATCAAGTATTTATTTTAATTTTCTCTTTTAAATACAAATTTATCCGTATCAGTTATTTCTTTTGTACTAGTTCCTTCATCTAAAATATTTCCACATGGTAAATCTAAGTTTATATTTGTTCTATAGTTTTTATTATTTATTTTTATTACCAAGTCAAATGAAACAGAAAATTCTAACTCTTTTTCATTTTTTCCTAATTTTTTTATTAATGAACCATCATGTTTTATTTCTGTATCTTCATTAGACTCATATGTACCAATTCCTGTATTTACAAAACTCATTGAAATATTTCCACCTTGGTTTCCAATTTCAAGTGTTTTTGTATTATTTTTATTTGATCCAATATATTCTAATTTATCCTCTATAATATATTCATCTTTATATTGATATATTCTACCATCTACACTGCTTGGCATATATGCTTTTATATTTCCTATTTGTGGAGTACTATTAATATTAATATTTTCTATTTTTACACTTTCTATAATACTTTCTTTGTTGTCTTCACCATTTTTTGCAATAGAAATATAAATATCATTATTTTGAATCAAATTTAATTTCCATTTTATATTTTGATCATTTTCTTCTGGTTCTAATCCTTCAGCAGTACTTATAATAGTTATCTTTGAAAGTTTAAAAGGCATATTTTTTTCTCCTTCTACATTATATTTAATAATAACTATTACTACTATTGTTAATATTACTATTAACATTGCAATACTAATACTTGCTTTTATTGCTCTTTTTATATTATCTTCCTTCAAACACATTCCTCCTAAATCTGTTTTTTCTTTTCTCTTAATTCTTTAAAAAAATTTTTTATTATTTGCTCACATTCTTCTTGCATTACACCTGTTTGTACTTCTACTTTATGATTACATGGATAATCTTCCAATAAATTTAAAATTGAACCACATGCTCCTGTTTTGTAATCCATTGCGCCTATATACACTTTTTTTATCCTTGATTGTATTAATGCTCCTGCACACATACTACATGGTTCAAGTGTAACATACATTTCGCAATCTGTAAGTCTCCACGTGCCCAATTTTTTACTTGCTTTTTTTATTGCAAGTATCTCTGCATGATTTGTTGTATCTTGTTTTGTTTCTTTTAAATTATAGGCTTTTGCAACAACTTCTCCATTTTTTATAATAACTGCTCCAACAGGTATTTCGTCTTTATTGTATGCTTTTTTTGCTTCTTTTAAAGCTATCTTCATATACTTTTCTTCCACATAAAAAACTCCTAACGTTTGTAAATGTACAAAAAAACGATTCTAAATATTTTTCATATATTATGAAATTTATAAAATGTAGAATCGATTTTTATTTTGGTGTGCGAAACAGGAATCGAACCTGCGACCTGCAGTTTAGGAAACTGTCGCTCTATCCTACTGAGCTATTCGCACATATAATTACATATATGTATTATAACATAAAAAAATTTTTTTGCAACAAATCCTAATAATTAACATTTCTATTTAGATTTACTATATTAACATTTTTTGCTATAATTATTATTGTAACTATTTATTTTAGGAGGATTTATGCAAAAAATATTAGGATATATGAGAAAAGCAGTAGACAATTATAACATGATTAAAGATGGAGATAGAATACTTGTTGCATTATCTGGTGGAAAAGATTCCACTACGTTATTACTTGGATTAAAAAATCTTCAAAGATTTTATCCAAAAAGTTTTGAATTATTAGGCGTAACTATAAATCCTGGATTTGAAAACTTCGATACCACTAATATTTATAATTTGTGCAAAAATTTAAATATTCCTTATATAGAAGAAAAAACTCATATAAAAGAAATTGTTTTCGATATAAAAAACGAAAAAAATCCCTGCTCTTTGTGTGCTAATTTACGAAGAGGTGCTTTAAATAGCATTGCTATTAGAGAAAACTGTACTAAAATAGCTTTAGGTCATAATGAAGATGATGTTCTAGAAACATTTTTTCTTAATTTGTTTTATGGAGGTTCTATTAATACCTTTAGTCCAGTTAGTTATATGAATAAATCCAAAATAACTTTAATTAGACCTTTAATCTATGCTCCCGAAAAATATATAAAACATTTTGTTAAGAAAAATAATATTCTACTTATGCCTAAAATATGTCCAATGGATGGTTTTTCCAAACGTGAAAATATGAAAAGTTTAATTTTTCAACTTCAAAAAGATATTCCTAATATCAAATCAAATCTATATGGGGCAATTAAAAGAAGTAGTATTGAAGGTTGGAAAAACGAATAACCCTTAAAGAAAACGTCCATTATATATTTTTTACTATTTAAAATTTTATAAAGAAGCTATTTTCTAAATTTTTTTAAAAATAGCTTCTTTATTAGGTTCGACCGTTATTTAATTCTAACTAACTTTTCACAATTTATTATCTATCTTATATAAATTGCAATATTACCTCATTTAAAATTCTAAAATTTCCTTAAAATAATCATTCAATTCTCTAACTAGTCCTCCCTCTTTATCTGAGTGATATCTTTTTTTATCATTTTTTAATATAATTGTATAATAAGCATTTGTGCCACCGGTACTATTGTTATTATCCTTATCAAATACTTCTTCTAATAATGTATGTTTTTTTATCATATTATTAATCTTCTCAATTTGACTTGTTTCTAATCTTTTTTCTTTGCTTTCATTTTTTCCTCCATATTGCTTATCTCCTTGTAATATTCCATCTTCTACTTTATAGCTATAATTTAAAGAAGTAGATCCATAATATAATGAAATCTTTTCAAAATATGTATTATCTTCATCTTTTTTGTTACATCCTGTTACTAAAAAAGCTGTTCCAACTAATATTGAAATTAATATTACTATACTTAAAAATTTTTTCATACAAAATTCCTCCTATTTTTATCTTATTTTATCTTATTTTATAATTATTGTATTTATATTATACTTTACTATAATTTAGATGCTTTTTCTTATCATCTTTGTTGGCTTTATACAAAATTTAATGATTAATATTTTTATTTAATGTTTTTCTTATTTTGTAGTTATAGTTTTTACAGGAACTTTCTAACAAAAAAATAGCATTAATCAAAGTTTAGTGATTAATACTATTCTACCATTTTTAAATATGGTCGAGGTGGTATTTACTACAACCCACCTCTAACGCCCTATACATAAATGTTTCAAAACATATTTTTTATTTTAAAACAATTTTTTATAACTCCTACTTTTGTATTAATCTAATATATATATTTAATAATTTTCAATGTAATTTATGCTCTTTCTCTCTTTAAATAATCTATTACTTTTTGAGTTTCTTTTTGTTTATAATAATTGTAAATATCTCCATAAGTATTAATGGTTGTTTCAATATTAGCATGTCCCATCAACTTCTGTAATACTGGTAAATCTACACCTGCCTCTATGCACCTTGTTGCAAAAGTATGACGAAGCATATGTGTATTAACAGGAATTGTAATTCCTGCATTTTTACATATTCGTTTAAAAGCCGAATTTATAGTGTTATTTACATACAACTTTTTATTTGCTTGACAGAATAAAACCTTATTTTTATTTTCTAAAGCATCTTTTATAATATCCTCTGTTAATTCATTTATTTCAATATTCCTTTTACCACTTTTAGTTTTTGTTGGACCAATTACAGTATTTTTATTTCTGTCTTTTGTTAATGTTTTTGTTATTTTAATCATTTTATTATCTAAATCAATGTCTTCATTATAATTTAATGCTAAAACCTCTCCAATTCTCATACCAGTATATAAGCATATTAATATAATATTTTTGTAAATTGAATTGTGTTTTTCTAAATAAACCTCTAACTTCTTCTGTTCCGTAATCGTCAAAGCAACAACATCTTTATCTTCTTTCAAACTTTTAGGCCTTTCTATTGTTGATATATTTGTATTGTAAGCATTTGCCTTTGTCTTCCCCATTCTATATTTAGAATCTTCAATTTCTTTTGCAATAGTTGCTATTGTTTTTTCCGTTCTTTTCATTTCAATAAGAGTGCCCGATTTTTTCATATCTAATTTGTATTTGTACATTTTATCTAATGCTTCTTCTTGCGTTCCTGCTGTAAATGTTTTTCTAATTGGTTCTCCTGTTTCAATATCTTTTCCTATTGTTAAAGTAGCTTTATGTTGTTCATTAATATAGAATTTATCGCAGTTTTCTGCGTCTTTACAATTCTTACACTTACTACATTTGCTCATTTTTTTTTATTTTTTCTGTTTTGGCAAATGGATCTGTCTTTACATTTTTTACACATAGTACACATTGGCAAATCTGATTTTTTCTTTTCAGATTTTATTAAATATGAACCTACTGTATAGCCTTTTGAATTCATAATATTTCCTCACTTTCTTTAAAAATTTAAGGAAATGTAGTGTTACAATTGATGTGAAACAAAATTATACGAAAGGACTTGAATCACTTATGGATATTATAACACAAAAAATAAAAAATACAAAGAGATATTTACCACATGAATTAAAAACAAGAATATATGCAGTAGAAATGTATAGAAATTGTGGAGATATCGAGTATGTATGTAGATATCAAGAACATCACTGTGGAGATGGAATAAGAAGTATGATGGTAGTAAAGAAAGTTTAACAGATAAAAGCCATAGGCCATTAAGTAAGCATCCAACAGCACACACAGAGACAGAAATCAAGTGGATTAGAGATTTGATAAGAAGAAATCCACATATAACATTAAATGAGATATGGTATAAATTAAAAATAAATAAAGGTTATACAAGAAAACCAGTATCATTATATAGAATATTAAGACAAATAGGATATTATAACAATCCAGAAATAAAAGGAACCAGGAAAAGACATAACAAAGAATATCAGACACCAAAGCAAGTTGGTGAAAAATGGCAAATAGACGTAAAATACGTGCCAATGGAATGCCAAACAAAAGGGTTGGCAAAAGAAATAAGATATTACCAATATACATGCATAGATGAGGCAAGTAGAGAAAGATTTTTATATTGGTATGAAGAGCATACACCAATGAACACAGTGGATTTTGTACAGAGATGTATTAAATATTTTGGATATAAAGCAAAAGAAATTCAAACAGATAATGGTATTGAATTTACGTATAATCAAGCAGAAATAAAGAAAGAACATCCAATGGATACGTTGTTAAATAGTTTAAATATAAAGCATCATAAGATAAGACCAAGAACACCAGAGCATAATGGAAAAGTTGAAAGGAGCCATAGAAATGATAATGAAAGATTTTATAGTTGGCTTACATTTTATAGTTTAGAAGATTTAAGAAAACAGGGTGCAGCATATTTAAAAAGAACCAATACGATTCCAATGGCTGTTTTAGGTTATTTGACACCAAAAGAAAAAAGAGCAAAGTTAATGTGTACATAAAAAAGATGAAACAAATTCAATATATTACGAGAATAATATATTAATTTTTTTCACATCATTGACTAACATACAGTTGATGTAAAAAAATTGACAGAATATGGTAAAAATTATATAATACTATTTAATTAATATTCTATATTAGAAGGAAGGTGAAAAATGAAATATAAATGTGTTATATTTGATGTCGGATATACATTGGTAGAGCATAACGATAAAAAAGAAACAGAAATGATTTCCAAACTACTAAACATTCCATATAGCGAAGATTTAGTTAATGAAATCTCTAATTTTTGGAAAAAATCTGCTGAATATACTAAGGAAATTATAGTAACAAAGGAAAAATATTTTTCCATTCTCGAAAAAATGTTTCCATGTATGAAAAAATACAAAATAAATACAGAAGATTTTTTTATGGCATTGTGTAATAAGGAACCAGTTGGTCTATATGATGAAGTTATTGAAATATTAGAATGTCTTAAAAAAAATAATATTAAAATGTTTACTTTAAGTAATTGGTTTGAATGTAATCAACAAGAATAATTAAAAAAGTTAAATATTTATAATTATTTTGAAAAAATATATGGTTGGGATAATAAATATGCCAAACCTAATCCTATGGTCATTAGGGAAAAAATACTTAATCAATATAATAATAATGAAATATTACTAATTGGTGATGGTTTAGAAAAGGATATAAAATGTGCAATAAATGCTAAAATAGACAGTTGCTGGATAAATAGAAAAAATTTAGATAATCAGTCTAATATAACCCCTACATATGTGATAAATAATTTACTAGAGATTAAAGAAATTATACGTAAAAAAGGATGTTGATTATAATGAAATTTTATGTAATAGAAGGTGACAATGGAACTGAAAAAGACACATTAGCAGCAAAATTTCAAAATGATGGTTTTGAAATTTTAACATATGATAAAAAAATAAAGCAAATGGAGCAAATAGCAAAAAAGAAAGTTGGAGAAGATAAGGTTCTTAACTTTTTGGCATACAATAAAGCATGTGGAGATTTAGCAAAAGAAAGGAAAAATGAAAATAATGTACTTTTGATTAGATATTTTATTAGTTCATTAGCTGCTGCATATGCAGATGATATTTTTTCTTATCAAAAGATTGTCGATATTTTAGATAACGTATATGATAAATTTGAAAAACCAAATATATTGATAAGGTTGAAATGCAACCAAGATGAAAGAGTTAGAAGAATTGAACAAAGGAATAGTTCAGATTTTGATGATAAGACCTTAACAAGAGCTATAAAATATAATTGGGTTTCGGATCAAATTATTAGTAAGATTGGCTTAAATCATATTGATATTAATACATCAAATAAAACAATAGATGAAATTTATAGTGAAGTAAATAAATATATTAATCAAGCCTTTGATTTTACAAACAATGAAATAGAAAGATAAAGGAGAAAAAAATGGAAATAGAAAGAAAATTTAAATTAAAAAACTTACCTATTGAAATTAATAATTGTGAAAAAAAAGAAATAGAACAAGGGTATTTATGCATAAAACCAACAGTACGAATCAGAAAAAATGGAAGTAATTATTCTTTAAACTATAAATGGAAAGATAAAAATTGTATTGAATCCAAAGCAATTCAAAATATTGAATACGAAATGTATCTTACAGAAGAAAATTACAATATATTACGCAAAAAAGTAGAAAATAATATGATTGTAAAAACAAGATATAAAGTACCCTTAAAAGATGGTTTAATTGCAGAAATAGATATATTTCATGAAAATTTAGAAGGTCTAATGTTTTGCGAAGTAGAATTTCCATCTATCGAAACATCAGAAAATTTTATTCAACCAAATTGGATGGGAGAAGATATTTCTTTTGATAAAAGATATGATAATACTTTATTATCAAAAATTGAAAAATATAGTGAAGATTTTTTTGAATAATAAGGAGAATGTATATAAATAAAGAATTAGAGGAATTTATAAATTTAAAAGATGAAAGAAAAAATAGTGCTTATGCAAAATTAAAATTACTTATATATGGTGTTAAAGATGCTCCAGAAACTTTTGGTAAGTTTCAGGATACATTTAAGGAAGAACATTATGCTTATGATAATGGAAATTGGGGAGTTGATAAAAAAAGACTAACCCCAACTGAATTATTGCTACCAGGAGGTATAGTTTCTAAATTACATATAAGGCCTGACTCACCTTTAACCTTAAAAGAAGATAGTGAAAAATTATATATATTGCTTGAAAATAAGGTCTTGTCTGAATTCAGATTTTTACCACGTCCAGACTTTTGGAATTATACAACAAGTAAAGGAACTCCAACAAAAAAGCTTTCTCAAATGTATGGATTAAATAGTCTTAATTTTAATATATACTCTGAATGTGAATTTTGGAATGTTGGAAAAGGATGTAGGTTCTGTTCAGTAAAAAGTATAGTTAGTGGCGATAATCCAATTGAAGTAAAAAAATCTCCTGAAGAATTAGCAGATGTATGTGAACTTGCAACAAAATATGATGATATTAATTATATTATTGTAACTGGAGGTTCTCATTTAAATCAAGATGAAGAATTTCAAGCACATTTAGATGTCATAAAAGCCATAAAAGATAATTTACCTTGGGGTGGAAAAATAAAAGGAAATATTTCAATGATGCCTCCTAAAGACCTTAAAAAATTAGATGAATTATATATAAATAAAGTAGAAAATCCAAGTTTTAATATGGAAGCTTGGCCTAAAGAAAACTTTGAACGAATTTGTCCTGGTAAAGCAGAATATGTCGGATTTGAGCATGTTGTAGAGTCATTAATGTATTTAGAAAATATGTATGGGCCAGGAAAAGTTTGGTCAAATTTTGTAGCTGGAATTGTTCCATTAGAGGATTTTAAAGATGGTTTTACTTTTATGGCTGAAAGAGGAATAATACCAGGTGCTAATATATATCATGCAGAAGTTGGATCAATTATTGGTAATAGTCTTGGTAGAATCGATGAAAATTATGTTTTAGGATTATATAGACATGCATCTGAATTGTATTATAAGTATGATTATAAACCATTCTTTGATGCAGGCGTATTAAGAAATAGTTTAGCAAACGAAGTTTATGAGGGATTATTATAAAATGAAAAGAATATTATATTGGCCTGGGATGGGACAGCAAAAGGATATATTAAAACATTTGAGAGATGAACTTTCTAAAGAGAATATCATCGACTTTATTGATTTTGATTATGATAAAGATGAGTTAGATCCAAGTAAATGGAACATTTTAAAAAATAAGTATGATTGGTGGATTGGAATTAGCTTAGGTGCCTCTTTATTATATTATTCATATAATTTTTTAAAAGAAGAATATAGACCAAAACGTATAACAATTATAAATCCATTTTCATCGAGAAAGAAATTATCCGAAGAAAGAAATTTTGATTTCATCAGTATATGATTCAAAAATTCCAATGTATCATGGAATAGAATTACTTAACGACACTAATTCAAAAGAAAAAAATTTAATTTTTGTAAATGGAGGTCACACAATTGATGATTCAAATGCACAAATTGAATTAGCACAAATTTTATTAAATAAAGGTATTTGTAATGAAGGATATAACTATTGTAACATTTATAAGCAATAATGAAAAAATAAATGAAGATTTTTTTACATTTTACAATCTGTGTAAAAATAATTTTAATGTTGAAGCTATTGTATTTAGTGACAAAAGTATTAACATAAATGATGAAAGTATTAAATTAATTATCAAAAGTAATACAACCAAATATATAAGAATTATTCAATCAATTAAGAGTGCAAATTCAAATAATATCTTATTTATTGATAATGATATTATTATTAATCATGAGAATTTAAAAAAATTAATTAAAATTTTTATTAATAGCAATAATAAGATTGCATGGGGAAAAATAAAATCTCAGAAAGTCAAAGGAATTGTCCCAAATTTAATTAAAATAGATAAAAATCTTTCTCATGATTTTATAAGACCTATATTATGGAAAATAAAATTAGGTATAAGTGTTCCTGGACAAGTCTTTTTAATAAAGCGCGAAGCTTTTTTAGAAAAATTACCAAATATTGACACCGTGTACGATGATTTAACAATCGGAATGATTGCAAGAAAAAATAAATTTGAAGTATATTATTCAAATTTAATTTTGGGTGAAGAATATCCCAAAGGTAATTTTGTTAACTTATTAAAGCAACGAAAACGTTGGGCTAGGGGAATGGCTCAATCTATACAAAATAGTAAAAAAATAAATATGACTAAATTTGTAATATTACATTCTTTTATGTATCATTTACTTTGGATTGTTTTTTATTTACTATTGATATTAATTGGAATTTATAGTTTACCTATTGCATCTATAATATTTTTATTGATATGTATTATGTTGTCGGAATTTCATATAAAAGATGCATTATGGTCATTTATTTATATGATAACTTTTCCTATAATACATTCAATATGGTTAATAAATTTTATAAAATATTGTATTTATGAAAAAAATCTTTTTAATTTTTATTAAGCAAGTAATTAACTATATAATTAATTACTTGCCTTTGCTATTTATTTTATTCTAAATTTTTCCTTTTTTATATTTTTATGATTAATGTTTAAATTCTCTTTTTCTCTCTGTTCGATTAGTTTTTGTTCTTTCTCTCCCCTTTCAGTATTATTAATAATTTTTCTACAGGTTTGAATTTCTTTTGATATTTTACTAATTCCAAAGGTAATATTTTCAATTTTAGTTTTTATCTTTTCTTTATCAATATCTTCAGCTTTTGTATATTTCTTTAATAATTGTTTTTTGTTTTCTTTTAAATTATTCATATTTTCAGTAAGTTCATTTTTTATTTTAGTAACATCATTTATATTCTGAATTTCATATTTCCCAATAAATCTAATTTCATCAGATGTTTTTTTCATTTTATCAATAGCTTTATAATATTCTGCACTTATTCCTTCGTAATGTACTTTAGCAGGTAACTTTCCAAATAGATATAAATAATGCACATATAACCTATAAAAATGTGATTTTTTTAATAATTCTGAATCTATTTTCACACCATCATAAATTCTAACTTTATATTTCTTTTCTTGTTTTATTTCTGTAGTATAATGATATATTCTAGCTTTAATATTTTCAACAGAATATTCATCGCCAAAAGCTCTTGCTAATCTTATATTTCTATTATAATGAGGCGTTGATATAGATGATCCACCTTTTTTTATATATTCAATTCCTGTTTTTTCATCTACAAATCTGTCTTTTACTTTAATATTTTCCATTCCAAAATCCTCCTTAATCATTATTTTCTATCAAATCATTTAAATTGGTGATTACGTTTGATTTTTTATGATCTTCAACACTATCATCAGATAGATTATAATTGGCATATAGCTTGTCTAAATATCCAGGTGGATAATCTCTGCCTTGATAAGTATTCTTTTTTCCTTGATAGCCTTTATTGTTATTATTTATATATTTATTAATATTGCTATTATGGACTGTCGATTTTCCATACTCAGGAGTGTTTATTTCATGCACTCCTGACTGCTGATTTTCGGCGCTCCTTAATTTATCTAATTTTTCACTTTCTATCATTCCTATTGTTTTGCCTAAATAAATAATATTTGGCATATTTTTGCCTTGCTTTTTCTCTTTTATAAGATTACATTCTTTTAATTGTGTTAAAGCTGTATCTAATGCTGTACGTTTTATATGCATTTTTTCTTGTATTTCTCCTCTCTTAAAAATTACATACATATCGCCTTTGGCATCATAGAATTGTATTTTTTTGTTACTTTCTATTTGCTTGTTAGATACACTTATGTATATAATACTACATGAAGTAGTTTCAAATAGTCTTATTATAAAAAAATGCCAGATATGTGGCAAATACTTTATACCTAACAAGTCTAATGAAATTTATTGTGAATTTTTAAATGAAGAAAATAATACAATTTGCAGAAATGTTGGAGCTTTTCAAGTGTATAAACAAAATTTAGAAAATACACCTGCTTTATTAGAATATAGAAGAATTTACAATAGAAAGAGTAATGAAGTTTCAAGAGATAAAGAAAATGTAAAATTAAAAGAAGATTTTAAAGAGTGGAGAAAAGGAGCTCAAGAAGATTAGAAAATAATAAAGTTAGATAAACTAATAATTCATAATCCCGAAAAATTTTCTACGTATTTTATTGAAAGCAATCCATAAACTACCAATAAATTAACATTTTTTGACAAACAGCTTGAATTTTACATAATATTATTATACAATATAAACTGTAATTTGGGCTAAAAGCTTGATTATATGGTAGGATAAAGCAGTTCGAAAAATGTATGAGAAAAATTTAATTCATACACAATTATGAAAGGAGAACAACTATGAGTAGCAGCAACCCTAACCAAGAAGTCCGTGTGGTAGCGGAAAATCGGAGTGGAATTGTAACACATCCGAGAGAAATAATGGACTTAAAAGAATTGTT